>JGI20154J14316_10001275_pt1 | contig 22354 bp, 13 predicted proteins | sample COG_04_FD_14316 | JGI IMG/M metagenome (IMG submission 14316)
TTAGCAGGTAATGCCGTACCGCTGTACGGGGAAAACCAGATTCCCATTTCCGCGACAAAACGAATCATGTAAGGCAGGTAATTACCCGTTACCATAATCGGCATCGTGGTTCCGCCCTCGCTAAAGCCACCGCCCCGCAGTGGATCTCCGGCAATCCCCATTCGCGCGGGATCGGCATCGCGCAGCGAAAAATCTATTGCGGATTTATTAAAGTCCGGGTGCTTGTCGCGATATTGTTTGAACAAGCCCTCCCCGCCCCCCACCGGTCCATTAAGATAACCTTGATTGTAACACTTGACCTTCCCGCCTGCGAAGAGAATGGCGGGTTGTTTATCCAAGGCAGCGGGGGAATTGGTGAGTTCGGGACCGAGAGCGAGTGAGGGTTCGCCATGATTGACATTAGGCCCAAAGACACGTGCGTCCAAGGTGGGATCCGTCATCGGCTTCTCCATCGCATGATAGAGGCGGTAGTAATCCCGAAGGAGGTGCCAAACCGGTCCGTGGGCGTCCGATCCGGTTGTGTTTTCCAAGGTAAAGACCGGTTGCACACGACCAAAGCCGGGCGCATTGATGGTGGATGCACCTCCAGCCGCAAATTCTGAGGCATTGAAGCGGTCATCGCTCATCTCAAAAGCCAGTGAGAGGTCTTTTTTGAGGCCGCCGTTTTTTGCGTCGGCTAAGACACCATGGCTCCAGGTAGTGAGATCATGGAAATACTTGTTTGCAGTCGACGCCTCGATATCCGACAGCAAAACGAGGTCCTTGAGTTCGGAGAGGCGTTCCGTCTCTTCACCAAATCTGACCTCAGCCAGACCTCCCAGCCCAGCGGCATTGGCAATTGAAGTGCTGCCCGCCTCCAATACTGCTTGCTGCTTGCTCTTCGCCGGCTCGCGGTCGAGATTAATCCGTGCCTTTGTCCCCTCATCACCTATCCACCAGGCATAATTGCCCGCAGTGCGACCATTCACCTCAATGGTGGAAGACGTCAGGTCAATGATAACCTGGTCGCTCAGATCATCCGCAATACCGTCTTCATTTTGATCTGGGAGCGAACCGACACCGACCAGTGTCACCCCGGAATCAGGCGTTCTCTCAAAATAGTCGCGTTTTAAACCAATGCCACTACCCCCGGCATCGGAAGCCAACCATGTAATTAAGTCACCTTTTCCTTGACCCAAACTGGCTTGATCGGCAGAAGCCCAAACCCCCACGATGTTCGAACGACTCGCTTGCGTAGGCTCAGCATCTGGTAAAAATAAACCGGCAGTCGCCGAAACACGCTGATCCGGCCCCAGCGTCTTTTGCAATTCACCCAAAGCAATTTGCATACTTAGGTAAGCATTTAACTCCGCTTCCAGTCGCTTGATAGAGATCTGCGCCGACGAATGTTCAACTTGGACTAAGGTGGAGATTGACAGTATCAGTAAAAGTACAAACGCCATCAGCGATAAGCTAATCAAAAGCGCAAAACCGCCTTTAGACCGTGGTTTATTTATTTTGATGACTGCGGGCAACATGGGATGCGATAATAAGTAATTGAGCTAAAAAAACTTCCTTGTATGACACATTGAAATAATTTTTTTTAAAAGCAACGAATAAACGTTTATTCATCTAAAGAAAAACCAGCACTGATAGTATTTCAAGATAACGACTACAATTTTTGTAAATAAATCTTAAATATAAAAGTTCACACGAGAAATCCCATTCCTCTCGATAAAAAAACCCGCTACATTACTTCTACAAACAATCATGCCCCAACCAAACCCCTTTAAACGCTGGCTTATTTCCCTTATGTTTTTAGCTCTAGCTGCTTCATCGCTGAGCGCAAAAACGCCTCCAAACATTGTCTTCATCGCGCTGGATGACCTGAACGACTGGGTGGGCGCGCTGGGCTACGAGCAGGCAATCACCCCAAACATGGATCGGCTCGCAGCCTCTGGGGTTAACTTCACAAACGCTCATACGGCAGCAAGCTTTTGCGCGCCTTCGCGAACCGCACTCTTCACCGGTCGCCATGCCGCAAGCACGGGATGCTACACTACCCAGGTCTACTTTCACAGCTTGCCTGAACTGAAGCCTCTCCAACTTTTGCTTCAGCAGGGAGGTTATTCCACATTTGGTGCCGGCAAACTGTTTCATCACATCGCGGGCTTTGTAGACCTACGGGGTTGGGATACATTTTTCGTTCGGGAAGAAGGGCAAAAAGATCGGGGCTGGCCGCTTGAAAGCTGGGACCCCGAGATGGCGATTCTACCCAAGCCCTACCCCAACAGCATCTTCAACCACGACCGTAAACCAGCGAATGATTTCTTTCTCGAGTGGGGTGCGGTAAAAGACGAAGACGAGGAAAAAATGGCAGATACGATCCGTACGGAGTGGGCTTGTGATCTGTTGCGCGAGCAACACGACAAACCGTTTTTTGTCGCAGTCGGTCTCTACACACCACATTTCCCAAACTACGCACCCCAAAAATACTTCGATCTCTACGATGCCGAAAAGATCCAAGCACCCAGTTATAAAGAAGACGACCTTCTCGATTTACCGGAGGCGATTCGCAAAGCGAAGCAGGGACGCAGCGCTCATCACAAGAGACTTGTTAGCCTGAATGCTGTTGAAGATGCAATACACGGCTATCTCGCCTGTATTTCTTATGCGGATGCAATGTTGGGACGGATCCTCGACGCAATCGGGTCGGGCCCAAATGCCGACAATACCATTGTAGTTCTGTGGAGTGACCACGGATATCACCACGGCGAAAAATTCGATTGGGGCAAGCACACCCTCTGGGAACGGACCTCAAATGTCCCCTTCATGATCGCGGGTCCGGGCATCGCGTCGGGCGCAGATATCGACGCGACAGTCAGTTTGATCGATCTTTTTCCGACCGTAACGGAACTTGCCGGAGTCGCGGATGGGCAAGAACGGGATGGAATCTCTTTGGTGCCAGTTCTGCAAGAACCTAAGAGCGCTGTGGATCACAATGTATTACTACCGGGCATGAAGCCAGATGAATATGCGATTATAAACCGCAGCTGGCGCTACATTCATTACGCCGATGGCGGGCAAGAGCTTTACCAGGTGGAAAAGGATCCAAACGAGTGGCACAATTTGGCTTCCAAGCCTGAATTTGCCACGATTCTCGAAGAACTGCGTGCCACCGCACCCAAGGATTTTGCGAAGCCTTTGCCAAGTCGCGATGAGATGCGTCTGGTAATTGACGGTCAATCCTTTCATTGGGAAGCCAAATCCGCCTCTCAAAAGAGGAAAAATTAAGACCTATCCATGCTAAGGGCAGCTCTACAATTTGCAAAACGTCCCAGTGAACGCAAGAACCTCTGGTTGCAATACCCGGAGCGCGTCGCAACCCTCAGCCGAATACTCGAGCAGATCCAACTAGCGCCACGCACTCGACCATGAGGGCATTACATTCATTCGGCGATTCCCGCTAATTATTGAGCTAGACTTGGTAGTATGATTAAAAATCGCCCTTGAAGAAACGTTTAATCTTGTATGGTGAGCGCCCTTGCATATTTTCATAGGTAAAGACTTATTAAATTCACGGTAGAACGGTTCATGCCCGTTGCCATTAGTTCAAAGTCTTTACCTGCACCCCACTAAGACAGTTGAGACTTTTTGCTGCTTACTATGAAATCGTTATCCTCTACTTTCCGACTCCCTCTTTTAACATCCGTCTTTTGGCTGGTATCCTCAAATCTGCTTCAAGCTCAAGTCACCGTGGATTTCAGCCATTCCTACACGAGCGGTGGCAGCGTTACTCAGAACACTAGTGATATTACATTAGCCTTCACGGTCGACGGTTCGGGGAATGTGACACTTGATGCGACCTCCGCCGACACTGACCCCGCGTCCTATGTGAATGAATTTGATGGGCCCGTCGGCACGGTGAGCGATCCGGCCATGTATGGACAAAGCTTCTCTCTGGTGCTTTCGGAAACCGGTTCGGGCAATCTACGGATCGATAATACCGGAAGCGGTCTCGCGTCTCAAGGTGGTAGCGCTCAGTTGATTGACACAAGCACTAGTGGCGAAAAAGAAATCATCACCGTTACAGTTAACGCGAGTCGGTTTATCTTACAAGGAGTCAGCTATGCTGGCAAAACAAGTAGCGGAGGCTTTGCGTTAAATAGCACCCTCTACACCCCATCCAGTAGTAGCGGCACCGAAGATGTTTCGGATCAAGGTGTTAACGGAACCTTTAGCTTGAGTTCCAGCTCTACTTCCACGGGTCAGGGCTTCGTGCTCAGTGGTTTTAGTTTTGATTTATTGGGCGCATCGGGTGGCTTCGATAACAGCTCGGGCGACAATCTCTGGTCGACCGCAACAAACTGGGATGCCAACGTTGTGCCCAGCGCTCCAAGTGATGTCACCATCGACGGTCACGATGTTATTCTCAACAGCTCGGTCCCAACCGTAGGCGGGCTCAACATCACTGCAGGTTCATTGACCATCAATAACAGCAGCAGCCTATCCATTGCCTCCATGACTCTAGGCAGTGTACTGGAATCGGATGTAAGTCTTTTTATCAATGGCTCTGCGGCATCTCTCAATCATACCGGCAGCGGCGTATTCACGGTCGGCGGTAGCACGACTGTGATTACTAAACCCGACAACAGCGGCAGCAGTCCACTCGAACTCGACAGCGGTACGCTGGTTCTCGAGATCGGCTACGAATGGATTCTCGACGGTTCCAACTATACAGGAAGCTTCAATGTCGGCGACAAGTTTTACCTCGTTAATTTCGGTAGCCTCAACGGTCCCCGTTTTGGCAGTAGCCATGAAGATGGTTTTTCCGATACTGCCGGTTTTCGGACCCGCAACTTCAACCTGCCTGCCAATTGCAAACTGCAATTAGTGGAGACCGCCTCCTCGATCTATTACGAAGTCGTGGCGCAAACGGCCGCTACCGGACCGAACATCATCCTCATCAACGTGGATGACCTCGCGGGCGGTCAGCACTTCAACTTCGAAGGGCGCGACTCCATCACCCCAACTATGGACACTTTGGTGACGAACGGAATCCGCTTCACCGCGGCCTCCGCGGCCTCGACCGTGTGCGGTCCTTCGCGCTACTCGCTCATGACCAGCCGTTGGGCCTCACGCAATACCAGCGATCAATTTATTGCTCGCTACGCCTTAAACACACTCGGACGTTTTGGCGTCTCGGACACCGAACTGGAGAGCGACAATCAGAATCTTGGCGCCTGGCTGCAACAGGCCGGCTACCGCACCGGTATGGTTGGCAAAGGACATTTCACCGACGACGATTTGATTCAAACTGCGAATTGGGCAACGAAAGGCTTGTTGACATACGATCAAAGCGCGGACCCCCAGACCGACGCTACGACCAATGCAAAAATGAAACATAACCACCGTGTGCTTTGCCAACGCATGCGTGCCTTCGGCTTCAATTATGTAGGGAGCTACTACAAGGCAAATTTGAAAGAGCTCTATAATGATTACCTGAATGTCCACAATCAGGAATGGATCACAAAAGGGGCACTCGACTTCATTGATGAAAACAAGGATGAACGCTTCTTCCTCTACATGGCGCCGACCATCAATCACGGACCGGTGCGCAATGACCTTACCAAGACCCTACGTGCCGACAATCGCTTCACCAGCGCGGGCTACCTTCCCTCCGAAGATTATTCATTCATGCCCACCCGACAATCGATCATCGATCAGGTGAACAACGGCGGCAAGGAACTGATCTCGGCACGCGAGACCTGGCTGGACTACTCCGTTCAAGCGATTATCAACAAACTCACCGAGCACGGTATTCGTAATGACACCCTGATCATTTTTACCGCCGATCACGGAGAAAAGGACCTGAATTCCACCCGAGCAGGACAAGGTCCGGTGATTTGGGGCAAGTCCTCCCTCTTTGATCTCGGCATGCGAGTGCCTTTGATCATGAACTGGCCCAATGGCATCACCTCTCCAGGACGCAACTATGATGAAATTGTCAGCCATGTTGACCTCGCACCCACCCTACTCGCACTGACCGGCGCTTCCTCCATACCGACCCGAAGTATGGACGGCGTGAGTCTGGTTTCGGTGCTCAACGGCAGTAACACCGCAGTACGCCAGGATGTTTTCGCTGAGCTTGGTTACGCCCGCGCTGTGCGCACCAAGGATCGCAAATACGTGGCGGTTCGCTACACCCCGGATATTTACACCAGAATCAGCACAGGCTATCTCTGGGAGCGGGTTGAAGGTAATACCGCAACCGGCGAATTGACCGAACCCCGCCCCTACTACGTCAACAATAGGCAGCTCGGTTCGCTTGCAGCGAATTCCCACCCGGACAATACCTACTATGCGGATGATCAACTGTATAATCTGACCACCGATCCGAACGAAGACAGCAATATCTACGGTCAGGAACCCGCCACCGCCTACGACCTCAAGAAGCGCCTTGCCAACTACATCGGTGGGATTACCAACCGACCCTTTCGCCAATTCAGCGACGGCTCCACCGAATTTTCACTGGCATCTGCCTCCGCACCCACCGCACCCACCGGACTGCAAATGCAACTGACAAACTTAAATGCAGTGCAACTCGACTGGACCGACGCCGCTAACAGTGAATTGGGCTACATCGTCGAGAAGTCCGTCAATGGGAATTCATACGAGGTTATTGCTGAAACGCCCCCCGGAGTCACCACCAGCAGCGTCACAGTCGATGCCGGAGTGGAAGATATCATCCTGCAGGTTTCCGCCTACAATGCGGCAGGCAATGCTTCCTCAACGGTCGACCTGCTCGCTCCAAATTCATGGCGCTACCGCACCTTCGGAGGATCTGACCCGGAATTGGACGATGCCTCCAGTCAGTGGACAGCGGATGCCGATGGGGACGGACAAAGCAACTTGGCGGAATATACCCTGGGGAGTGACCCATTGCTCGACACCTCGCGAGCACCGCAACCGACCGCCGAACTTAAAACGGATGGGCCAAGCCAATACCTGGAACTACGGGTCAATCGCGATGCGAGGCGCACGGTTCAAATTAACGGCTCGGTTACCTCAGATTTAAGCGACGAAAATTCATGGGGAAGCGCCAACGTTAGCGTGGTTGAGAATGGCTCCGACCACATCCTCTTCAGATGCACGACTCCAGTCGGCAATGCTTCTCGGCAATTTATGCGCGCCGAAATCGAAGCACCTGCGCCTTGATTCTAAGCGATATCGGTGAAAAATAATAATTTAATTCACTATCCAGATATCCCTTAAAACTGCCATTCCTTCCTCAAAGCAAGCATCCGCGCCATGGGACTAAGATACCAAAAAAATGGAGAGTTGCTTGCATTGAACCTACTGCTGCCCCTGCTTTGTAGTTTGGCCCTGCAAGCGAGCGGGTCCGGCACAGAACAAGCCATAGAACCTAAAACCGCAGGCTGGCAGCTTGAAACGCCCGAGGCTTCCATCAAGCCCAATGTCATCATGATTGTGATTGATGACCTACGTACCGAGCTGGGCTGTTACGGAGTTGAGGCCGTGCATTCTCCAAACATTGATCGCTTCGCAACAAAAGGCATGCGCTTCAATCATGCTTACGCGCAATATCCCGTCTGCAACCCAAGCCGGGCATCCTTCCTATCCGGGCTACGACCGGAAGAGCTCGGAATCCTCTCCAATACGGTTCCCTTGCGACGCTTGCACCCAAATTTGGTTACGCTGCCACAGCTGTTTCGTCAGAATGGATATTTTACTGCTGGGATCGGCAAAATTTTTCACCTGAGTATTGAAGCAGGTGACAAGCCCGTCCTCTTTGAGGATCCTCAATCATGGGATTACTTTTTTGATGGCCTCAATGACACAAGCCCCCTGGGTCGTAAAGGCGAAGGCCGCAACTTAACCAACGGCAAAATCCCCTGGGCGACATGGAGGGCCGCAGAAGGCGATGATATTGACCAGCCGGATGGCATTAACAATCAAGCTTTGTTCAAAGTTTTGGAACAAAATCATGATCGGCCATTCTTTATCGGATATGGCATCCACAAGCCCCATGACCCTTTTATTTCACCAAAGAAGTATTTCGAACATTACGCCAAGGATCGCACCCGACTTGCCAGTGAACCCGAAGACCGATCCGACCGGGTTAAATTAGCAATCCCAGATGAGGACCTTTTTGCCGAATTTACCGACAAAGAACGCCGAGAGTTCAAGCGAGCCTATCAAGCAGGTGTGAGCTTTGCCGATGCCCAGGTTGGCAAACTGATGGATCAACTCGATCAATTGCAACTTTGGGATTCTACCCTCGTTATTATTATGGGAGACCATGGATATCACCTTGGAGAACATGACTGGTGGAATAAAGTCACCGTCTTTGAAAATGGCGCACGGACGCCCATGATCATCTGGGCACCGGATAGCCTTGGCATGGGTCAGTCCACCGATAGCCTCATGGAACTGGTCGATATCTACCCCACCCTTGTTGAATACGCCGGCCTTGAGGCGCCCCACCCACTTTCCGGAAGGAGCCTACTACCAATTCTGGACGATCCACTCACAAACGTGAAAACCACAGCCTACTCTCAGGTGACTCGAGGCCCTAAAGTAATGGGACGCAGTATACGCACACCGCGTTGGCGCTACACCGAATGGGCGAATGGCAAACATGGAATCGAACTCTATGACCACGCCTCGGACCCGGGTGAATATTACAACCTCGGTCACCATCCTGACTTTGCCAGTGTCGTCCGCGAAATGAAGCAACTACTGGGATTGGGCTTCGAAACAATTCCCGCCAAAGATTGACGCACGCGTCCCGTCCACGGCTAACAGATCGTGGTCAAAGTAAAAGTTTAGTAATTAAAGAGTTTACAGGATATCTGTATATTTATTACTAACCCTCATCTGTAATGGTGGAAAAGTGTCACAAACGAATAACTTCAATTAAGGAAATTGCTAAATTAGCAGGCTATTCCATCGCGACCGTCTCCAATACTTTAAATAATAAAGGACGCATACGACCGGAAGTTCGCAAAAAGATTCTAAATATTTGCCAAAAGCACGGCTACATCCCCAATTCTGCCGGCAGGAATTTGCGGCGCCAAAAAAACGAGAGCATTGGTCTCATGTTTTACCCATCAAGTTCGGCGATTTTCCGTAATGTTTATTATGCGGAAATCATGGAAGCTCTTGAAATTGAGCTGGAACAAGCGGGCTACGACCTTCTCTTATCGGGGCACGACAATTCAATCCAACACTCCTCACCGCCACGCTTCTTACGCCAGGGAAAAGTTGACGGCATCATTCTCCTGGGTCGCTTTCCCCGTAGCCGTGTCAAGGAACTCAATGAGTTTGGCGCACCATTAATTCAACTCGATGGCTTCCGTGAATTATTAAAAATCGATTTTGTTACATCCGACGGCTTTAATGCCACTCGCGAAATCGTGGATCATTTGGTGAAACTGCAGCACCGTCGCATTACTTTTGTAGCCTACAATCACGAGGACACCAACGCAAAACAACGCCAAGAGGGATTCCTTTCCGCCATTGGCAAGCATCATCTATCCAATACTGAATGTAGAAGCATAACGGAAACTGAAAACTCCACCGAGGCTTACGAAATCATCAAAAACCTTCTCGAATCAGAAACCCCACCGACCGCAATCGTGGCGGTTAATGATACCCTCGCCATTGATTTAGTACGAATGCTACAAAACGACGGCTATTCCGTCCCCCGAGATGTGAGTGTCTTTGGTTTTAACGATGACGCGGATAGTAGAAAATCTACCCCACAGATTTCTACGGTTCGTATCGACAAAGTGAAACTCGCGAAAATCGGTGCACAGATGATTATCGACCGCATTGAAAACGCTGACCTGCCAATCCAAAATGCCCTACTCCCGACCGAACTCATCCACCGCGATTCGGTGGCGGTTGCGAAAAGCTGAGCGTTGAAACCAAGGTCTCCCCGGTTTCCTGCTCATTTGAAGGATGGTGGCGAACCCGCTTCCCAATCGTTGAGATATGAAGCGCGCGGATACGGTATCCGCCAAGACTCCACCCGGCCCTAGACCCTTGACTTTGCTCCCAAATGCCCCGGGCTAATCAAGACTTTGGCCGCCATTTATTTTTCCATTCCTCCGATTTCTCCGAGGTATCGGTATTATCGCGGTAGTGCGCTTTCAATTCACTCAGCTTCGCTTTGTGCGCTTCGATCTCACTGGAATATGCAGGATTACCATACAGATTATTGAGTTCCTTTGGATCCTTTTCGAGGTCATAGAACTCCCATTCTCCAAATTGATAAAAATTGATCAACTTGAAGCGTTGACTGCGAACACCATTTTGCCTCGGCACCATGTGGATGCCGGGATATTCGAAATAATGGTAGTAGATACTGTCACGCCAGTCCTCGACAGCTTTGCCTTCAAACAAAGGCAGCAATGAGCGCCCCTGCATACCCTTCGGAATCGAAACACCCGCAATGTCCAAAAAGGTTTCGGCATAATCCAAATTTTGTATCAACTCCTTCGAGCGGGAACCGGGTTTGATGACCCCAGGCCATTTAACAATGAACGGCATCATGAGCGATTCTTCATACATCCAGCGCTTATCATACCAACCGTGGTCGCCCAGATAAAATCCCTGATCGGATGAGTAAATCACGATCGTATTGTCGCTTAAGCTCAACGCTTCCAGTTTCGCAACAAGTCGCCCAACACTTTCGTCAACCCCCTTGATGGTACGAAGGTAATTCTTAACATAACGTTGAAATTTCCAACGAAGTAAGTCTTTACCCGACAAATTTGCGGCATGAAAAGCCGCATCCTTTGGGCCATAAGCTTCACGCCAGACTCGCATTTGATCTTCGCTCATGCGCTGCATGTTACGCCAACTAGAGGGATCTTCGCTCTTACCCGGCTTTCCGCGCACAAAATCCGGCGTCAAATCGAGAAATAAGTCATAGTTCAAATCCATATAGTCCTCAATCGTAACTTCCGCATGCACTACTGGTGAAGCGTTGTCCTCCCATGTATCAAAGAGCGAATCGGGTTCCGGCAATTCGATACCATCATACAAGCTAAGATGGCGCGCCGCCGGCATCCAATTACGGTGCGGGGCCTTGTGCTGAACCATAAGCATGAAGGGTTTGCTTTTGTCTCGTTTGTTTTCGAGAAAATCGACTGCCATATCAGTTACAATATCGGTACAATGCCCAGAGATTGTAATCTTACCTTCTTGGGTCAAAAAATCAGGATTGTAGTAAAGGCCCTGCCCGGGAAGGACAATCCAATCATCAAAGCCTTGTGGTTTACCGCCAAGATGGGTTTTTCCATAAATTGCGGTTTCATAACCGGCCGCTTGTAATAATTTCGGGAAAGTCGGTTGGCTCCAGTCGAATCGACTCCCATTGTCCTTGAAACCATTAATATGACTGTGCTTACCAGTCTGAATGACTGCCCGGCTTGGACCGCAGATCGAATTCGTGCAGAAACTGTTCTCAAACAGCATACCCTGCTCCGCAAGTTTATCGATCTCCGGGGTTGGATTGACCGATTTTAACCAACCATTATAAGCGCCAATGGCATTCGGCGCATGATCGTCCGTAAAAATGAATACAATATTAGGGCGCTCCTTTGCTACCATCGGCAGGGTGAGCAAGGCAAGGAACCATAATAAGTGCGCTGGTATCATTTTTAGGCTCCGTAAGGTAATGCCACACGGGCACGTATTAATTTTAGAATGGGCGTACAAAGCGATCATATAGGGGGATATTTCGAGGAATCTTGTGTGAATAATCGTTTAATTCCGCTGGGCGTATTTTGTCAAACCAAGAAGGTGCGAGTGCGGAATCATAAAGTATCCTTCATCCCTGCCCCGTTAAAGCCTTAGTGTTCCAATAAAATGCTGAATCCGTCCCCTGGAACAAACTTTGCACTTGTGGATTGAATAAACGTTTTAATTATAAAGTTATGAAGATTCATCCGTATTTCAAAGATCATGCACTCAGCGACGGAAAGCTATGGGTCAACGGAGCGCACCGCTTCCTAAAGACCGGCAAGCCATTGCGTAACTACGCGGATGCGGGAGCAGTCAACCAACTCATCGAAGATCTTCCGACCATTGCCGCAAAGGGTTACAGCAATATTGCACTCAACTGCTATTGGCACCACTTCAACCCATCCGGCGATGGCGAGATTGAAGTTTCACTGGACCCGCTAAGAAAACTCATCCAAGGCATCAAGGCTCAGGGTATGTATGCAAGCCTTTCAGTAGAAACCTACGGTGTCGGTGGCGGCCAGATCCCCGCTGGTTTCTGGAAAAAAAACTCCGACGATGTATTGGCCGTTAATCACCTTGGAGAGCGTGTCTCGGACACCGAATATGGCTACGGCAGTAAGGTACCATCGCTCTTTTCCAAAGCTTATCTCGAGGCATCACGCCGCTACATGACAAATCTGGTCGCGGGACTGGGTGCGGAAAACTTTCTATACTTCGAGACAACAGTGGAGCCTCAATTCATGGGTGCACAGTGGCTGGATTACAGCGTCGAGGCCAGAAGCGCTTATGTTGAGTGGTTGGATAAAAATACCGGAATTGAAGGGATGCCCTTCCCAGAGTCACTGCCTGCCACCAAGGCATTCCGCCAATCCGAGGCATGGAACAAATTTCGCGCCCAAGCGCTGGCTGACTGGATTAATAAAGACTCACAGGCACTCAAGGCGGGTGCGGGAAATGCCGCACTATGGATCGCTTCTGACTATCTGGACGCGGAAGAGCACACCACCGTCCAGCGCAATGGTAATCCATTGGAGTTCTTGCGCCATCTGACCGAGGTAGACATCCTTCAAGTCAACTGGACCTGGTGCAATCTAAACCGTCGACCCAATCAAAAAGCATATGAGCGGGTGCGTAAAACCATGAAAGACCATCAGCGCGACTGGGTGATAACCGAACATATGACCATCAACGGCACTGACTACTTTGCAAGCGACATGCCGGGCCTGATCGAAAATACCTTGAAAAATGGTACTCATTTCGGGTGGGAGTTCGTTGATATCGCGACGGATCGTGACAGTGCTGAAACCCAACCGAATGAAGTATTGCCAGGTGACTTCAAACCTCAGCATTTTGCTGTTTATGATGCCGACTGGAACCCGAAACCAACGATGGCTGTATTTGAAGACAACTGGGAATATTGGATGAAAAAAGTGCGAAAATCGCTTAACGTTCCCCAATCAACCTAAAGCTGTTTTTAATCTAAAAAATCCCAAGACATGAGCAAGAGATCCATCCTTCCTTTAGGAATATTACTCGCACTTACCTTCACGGCGTGTGCCAAGGCAGACCCGGACCGCGCCGTCGTGAAGGCGGCGCAAGGCTTAAGCGGCAAGGTATTTGCGGGCTATCAAGGCTGGTATCGCACTCCAACCGATGGCTCGGGCCTGGGCTGGGAGCATTACGAAACCTACGAAGAAACCTTCAAACCCGGCGAGGCAGGTATTGATTACTGGCCGGACATGAGCGAATTTCCTGAATCGGAAAAATACGCCACCGCCTTCAAACACAAGGACGGAAGCACCGCTTATGTTTTTTCCTCACAGAGCGAGCCGACAGTCGATCTTCATTTCAAATGGATGAAGGAATACGGGATCGACGGGGTCTTTCTTCAGCGTTTCGCCCATGATGTATTGGAGGGCGGTCACCACCAATGGGAAATCCTACGACCTTCCAACAATAAGATGTTGGGTTATGTTCAAAAAGGTGCCCGTACTAATGGCCGTGCTTTTTCCATCATGTACGATCTCTCCGGGATTCGACACGGTGAAATGTCGATGGTAATGGATGACTGGCGCGCTCTCTGTGATCAATTCGATTTGTTAAACGATCCGAATTATCTGCACGAGGGCGGAAAACCATTAGTCGCGATTTGGGGCGTTGGTTTCAACGACCGGCGCAAGTATACTCTGGTGGAAGTTGCGGCATTCATTGATTTCCTGAAAAACGATCCCAAATACGGAAACTGCAGCGTCATGCTGGGCGTGCCCACTCATTGGCGTGCCCTTCAAAAAGACACTGTTTCGGATCCCATGCTGCATGATTTGATACGCCGTTCCGATGCGGTGCTTCCCTGGTTGGTGGGTCGCTATGGCGGTTCGCAAACGGCCCTCAGATGGGGCGAGGAGCAGATTGCACCCGACCAGAATTGGTGCAATGCGAACGGAATTCGCTATATGCCACTCGCTTTTCCGGGATTCAGTTGGGCCAACCGATACGCTGCAAAAAATGCCAAGTTCAATCGCATCCCCAGAGAGAATGGCCTGTTTCTATGGTCCCAGGCAGTCGCAGCAAAACGCGCCGGCGCCGATACCCTTTATATCGCGATGTTCGACGAAATGGATGAAGGGACACAGATTTTTAAAACCACCAACAATCCACCGGTAGGAGAGTCTCGCTTCCTGAGCTACGAACCGCAGGCACCCGACTATTATCTTCGTTTGAGTGGAGCCATCGGCCGCATGCTGCGCAATGAGATCCCGGCAACAGATGCCCTGCCTACCCGCTTCTAAAGAGACCTATCTTATTCTAAACGCTCCACCTGAGCAACAGCCTCCATTTAAAACCTCTGCATTATGTCTACCCTGAACCCAATCGATACCACCATCATCGTCGCATATTTAATACTCACGATGTTTGTGGGACTCTACATGACGAAACGTGCAGCCAAAAGCCTCGACCACTACTTCCTTGGTGGGCGGCAACTCCCGTGGTATTTTCTCGGCATGGCGGGAATGGCTATGTGGTTCGACCTAACGGGCACCATGATCATCACCGCCTTCCTGTATATGCTCGGGCCCAAGGGCCTCTTTGTTGAGTTCCGTGGTGGAGCTGTTCTGATCCTCGCTTTCCTAATCTGTTACACTGGCAAATGGCACCGACGTTCTGGATGTATGACCGGCGCAGAGTGGATTGCATATCGATTTGGAACCGGAACCGAGGCGAGATGGATGCGTGTCTTTAAAGCGGCATCTACTTTTGTTATCACTATCGTGCTACTGGCTTACTTGGTTCGAGGAACCAGTTTATTTGTGGGAATGTTTGTTCCTTATTCGCCTATGGTGGTGACGGGGATCATTATGGGTTCCTGCGCTATCTATACCATGATGTCCGGCTTCTACGGGGTTGTCCTGACCGACGTGGTTCAAGGCGCCATTGTTCTAGTCGCTTGCGTCATTGTCTCTATCATGGCATTTATGATGGTGCCGGATGTCGGTTTCCTCGGGGACCTCGCACAGTCCGTCACAGGCAACTCCACCTGGACCGAGAGCGTGCCGAAATGGCAAACTGAAATGCCTTCAGGCTACGAGGATTATAAATTCCTCATCTGGATCGCCTTCTTTTACCTGTTGCGGAACCTGCTCTATGGCCCAGGCACCGGTGATGAGAATCGGTATTTCGGCGCCAAGAGCGACCGGGATTGTGGCCTGCAATCTATGCTTCAGGGCATTACCGTCGCATTCCGCTGGCCAATGATGATGGGCTTTGCAATCATGGGTCTCTTTCTGGTCAACAATTTATTTCCGGATATGGACAAGACCGTCGAGGCGGTCGTAGCAGTTAAAGAATATCATCCCGAGCTTTCCGAGTCCAAGGGTTACTGGAACGAATTAACAACCACCATTGTGAATGCCCCAGATAAACAGGACCCTGCCCTGATTCAGCGACTGGAAGATTCCCTGGGCGAGGAGTGGCGCAAGCGACTCGTCGTGGTTGGATTTCAAGGCGGTGTCAACCCGGAGCAGATTCTTCCTGCGGTGCTTCTAAACAGTATACCGACCGGCTTGAGAGGCCTTCTGATTGTGGCTATGCTGGCCGCGATGATGTCGACCCTTACCGGGGAAGTGAACAAGACCTCCGCGCAGTTTGTGAAGGATATTTATAAGGTGTCCATTCGGAAAAAAGCGGGCAACAAAGAGTTGATCGCAGCGGCCTACGCATCCACCGCCTTCATTGTGATTGCTTCCTTCGTGATGGGAATTTTCGCAGATAGTATCGATGATATCTGGAAATGGTTCCTGATGGGACTCACTGCTGGATCGATTGGTCCCTATGTTCTGCGCCTCTATTGGTGGCGTTGTAACGCCTGGGGGCAAATCGGCGGAACTGCCATCGGAGGACTGGCTGCGGTGGTTCAATACGCAATCTACCCGGAGATGGGACAAGTGCCGCTTTTCCTCACGATGACCTGCATTTCAATCTTTGGCACAGTTGGCCTCTCTTACCTGACACCAGCCACCCCGATGCCCATCCTGCGCAACTTCTATAAAACTACCCGTCCTTTTGGTTGGTGGGGTCCTTTGAAAGCGGAAACCGAACCCAGCCTGCTCAGAAAATGGCAGGCTGAACATCGCAATGATATTATATCCGTTCCATTCGTGATGACCGCGCAAGTCACAATCTTTCTACTACCGATGCAAATCATGATTAAATCCTACGCGGCTTTTTTCATGACCTTGCCGATCTTCCTCTTAGCCGTTGCAGGCACTTATTGGTTCTGGTGGCGCAACCTCCCGCCCAAAAGCGACCCCGGCACAGACCGCGCTGATCCACTTTTACCTGAAGCCGAGCTTAGGACTTAAAACTCACGCCATTAAGCGTACCGAACAATCGTATTAGGTCAACATAACGGCGAGCCATCAGATCGAGTCATTTGTTTAAGTTTAGCTCTGCGCGTAATGAGTTTAATATTTTGCTGAAAACCATCCGCCATGTCGCCGCCACCGCTAGCCTACCCATCGCCCCTAGGTGCGATTTTTAATCAAGGACAATAAGCTCTCGAAATCTTCCCTGTATTGACTGCAAAGGCCGCGCGTGCCGGATGCATCAATATTGCCACCCCCAATACCCCAGGCCTGCATGCCCGCCAAACGTATGGAAGCCACACCCGCACCACTATCTTCGATGCCAATTATACTGTGGCGCTCCGCGTAACTGAGCCCCAGGCCCACACGAAAAGCCTCCGCATAGAGCCATGGGTGAGGCTTAGGCGAAAGCTCACCTAGCGTTCCAGCCTGCCCCTTCCTCAAGGCATGACCCGCAGTGATGATGGTGTCGTAAAAATCCGCAGGATCCCCCAGATTCAAGGTTTTGAAAGCATCGAGGATTTCAGGGTAGGCCTTTTCATAAAGCCCAGAAGTCACGAGACCCAATTTGAGACCCATCGCCTTCAATTCCAAAAGAAAGTCTTTAATTCCAGGTGAGGGACGGAAGGCGCCTGGCTTACCTTTTCCATCCAAAATCAACTGCATCTCACGGTGGGTGTGCTCAAAGTAAAATGCCCGTGCCGCTTCCACTGATGTATCCGGGCAGTATTTCGCAACACAATACTGCAAATGCTCCGAAACAGAATGTCCTGAAACATAGGGGATATCCCCTTCCTCCAGCTCAAATTTATGGTCTCCCAGCAGGCTTGCGATACTCAGCTGGATGATCCAAATCCAAAATTCCTCACTATGCACCGTCGTACCGTCCAAATCCATCAAAACCGCTTTCAGTGGCGCTTCCTCGCAGACCGAATCGACTGGATAGTATGCCGGGTAACCCATCGCAGAATTAACCAAGCCCATCGTGTGGTCCGAAAATCCCACAAACTCAACCTTGCCGTCACCCGTACTGGCAAGAGCAACCACTCCACTTTCCCCTACCCGAAACCGCTTGTCAGAAGTTTGCTTCAGTGAATTTAATCCGAGCTGCTCAGCGGAGGCCCCTAAATTTGGAAATGACATAAATATAAAAGTTGAAATTTTGTAGAGATGATAAAACGTTTTCCTCAATCAACTATTCCAGTCAAACACTATTTATTTTAAGAGGACTAATATGCAGACCAAAAAAACAAAAACCGCAATCGTCGTCGCACATACTCACTGGGACCGTGAATGGCGCTATCCTATCTGGAAGAACCGTTCCCTGCTCGTGGAGTTCATGGATTGGCTCTTGGAGATTCTGGAAAATGATCCAAATTATAGCGGCTTCTTGCTGGATGGGCAAACCGTCTGCATCGACGACTACCTTGAAATAAGGCCCGAAAACAAAGCGCGTATTGCCGCACAGGTTCAGGCAGGAAAACTCGCCATCGGTCCTTGGTATACCTTACCGGATCTCTTTCCCGTCGCAGGCGAATGCCTCGTGCGTAACCTGAATCGGGGAATTCGTTTCGCCAAAGAACTGGGCGGACACAACCCGATAGCCTACCACACCTTTGGCTGGGGGCAAACCGCACAATTTCCACAAATGTATCAAAGCCTTGGGATCGATTATGCAGTTGCGGCTAAAAAAGTTTCCAAGGAGCGCGCCCCAAAGTGTGAGTTTATGTGGACTTCGCCGGACGGCTCCAAGCTGCTGACCTCTCGCCTCGGTCACTTCACCCGTCAAAATGGCTACTTCTACCTGCACTTCCCGGTTCGCCTGAACAATATTTACGACGACAATCAATACGCTTGGGAATGGGGGAAGACAGGTGTCGCATATCATCGGGCCGATAGCAAAATCGCCCGAAATGACTACTTCCGTATTGACCATGAGGACGGCTACTTCAAAGAAAACGTCAAAGATGCCGCCCAGCGCACCTGGGATAATATGGACGAAACCTTGGTCGACGACTACCGTCTTTTAATGTGTGGCTGCGATTTCTCTACACCCAACCCATACCTCCCTAAGATGCTGGCGGATAGTAACGAAGCCATCGACGACATCGAATTCAAGATGGGCTCATTGCAGGAATACTTCACCGAGTTAGAAAAACGCATCGACCGGAAAGAAGTACCCATCGTCCATGGCGAACTGCGCGATGGCGAACCATGTTATGCCTCCGCAAATGCACTCGCGACCCGAATCCATATTAAGCAGCTCAACAAACATGCGGAAAACGTCATGATCCGCCGTAGCGAACCCCTCGCCGCCGCTCTCTCAACCCTCGGTGGCGGATTCCCGAAAAGCTTTTTCCAGCGCGGTTGGGAATACCTGCTTAAAGCCCATCCGCACGACTCTATCAATGGTGTCACTCAGGATAAAACCGTCGACGATACTCTCTATCGTTTAAATCAGGCTATTGAAATCGGCGAAACCCTCTACGAAGATAGCATAGCTACCTTACTTAAACGCCTCGATCTCTCGGGCTTTGACCCAGAGGACCAACTCTTGCTATTGCACAACCCACAACCTCGTCCGGTCAGCGAAGTCATTAAAGTTGCGGTCGACACCCCTCAGGAAAAAAATGTTTGGGCAATCGGAGTTGCGGAGGCAGATGGAACCCCATTGGAAGTTCAACAAATTTCGCGCGACGAACACACGCAACCCGTACACGACATTGAAGCGCGCCCCTGGCCTTTCTCGGTTGATCGTCACCACGTCTATCTTCAAACAGGCACCATTCCCGCTGGAGGCTATAAAGTCGTTAAAGTTACCCACGAGGCCAATTACTGGCGGGAAGAACAGTGGTGGCCTTCCATGCGCAAGAGCACCGCTGATAACATCGGAGAGAGCGCCCACCAATTGGAAAACGAATTCCTCAAAGTAGTCGTCAACCCTGACGGTACTTTTAACCTGACCGATAAAAGCACTGGGCGAGTCATCAAAGACATGCATGCCATTGAAGACGAAGGAGACACTGGTGACTATTGGGCCTATTACGCCCCCTATAACAATCAAGTAATCAGCAGTCGCGGCTTCAACTCCCGCATCTGGCTCGAAGATAATGGCCCCCTCAGCGCAAGCATCGGAATTGAAACAATCATGCAGATTCCTGCTAAAGCTGAATACGGAGAAGTTAAATATCAGGGCTATGGCAAACGCAGCCAGGATCTGGTTGACATGAAAATTATTTCGAAAATTACGCTCAACAAAGGAGACAAGCATTTAAAAGTGCATACCTCTATTAATAATAAAGCGAAGGATCACCGGGTTCGCCTCATGATCCCAACCGATATAAAAACTGAGTTCTCCGATGCCGCCGGTCACTTTACGGTCGATCGCCGTGGCGCCGTGCATGAAAAAGATGCCGACGGTAAATTTTATCCGGAAATGGCACTGCGCCCTATGGCCGAATTCTGCTCGGTTAGCGATGGTGAAAAAGGGCTCTCGGTTCTGAACAATTGCCTGACGGAATTCCAGCTCTTACAGAACGAGCGAGGCACGCTTGCCCTTACCCTACTTCGCGCCATCCGCAACCGCATCTGCACCGAGTCACGTGTATCCTCCGAGTTTCCTGAAAAACTAGGTAGCCAGATGCTGCAAACGGTCGATTACGAGTATGCCATCTATCCCCATAAAGGCGATTGGGTAGAAGGAAAGGTATTCGCCGAAGCGGATAAACTCAACGCCAAGCCCGAGCCAATCCAAATCTCAAACAACCTAGGAGGCGATCTGCCGATCAAAGCCTCCCACTATGCGATTAATAATGATGCCCTGGTCATGACCACCTTCAAAAAAGCGGAGGACCGGGATTCGATCATAATGCGTCTACACAACCCAACCAACAAAATGCAATCAGCAAGCATTTCCACTGAGCTTCCCGTAAAGCAAGCTTGGCTGAACAACCTGAATGAAGAGCGAGGTGAGCCCTTGAAATTTGCCGACGGAAATCTGCCCTTATCGATACCTCAGGGCAAAATACTCACTATCGAACTAGAATAGTTTGGCTCGAAGCCTCAACTTCATGGTTGAAATCAGTGCCTGCATCCTTGAAGCATCGTTCAATCAGGGAGAAGATACTGAGTGGCCGAAGGCACCTCTTGACCATAGAGGTCAACTAAAAGAGTTCTGCGTGTTCGACCAAGCGCAGCGAAGATGGCGAAGCAATCCCACCTTCTCCGCCATTTTTAAGCCGCATCCCCGTGATCCTGCTCCTCGGCCTGAACTCGTTTCTCTCACCGATCACCCAGTCCGGCGAACTCGCCGCTTCTCGTCCCAACATCATTCTCATATTCACGGACCACCAGAGTTAAGGAGCGGTCGGGAAGCATGGCCACTCCTAGATCCGCACCCCGCATCTCGACACCTGCACGAGACGAATTGAATTGACTCAGGCACAAGAATGGACATTATCCTGTCCATATGAATGCCATAACTTATACTGCGGCAAGAGAGAATCTTGCATCCACAATGAACCAAGTCTGCTTGGATCGAGATCCAGTCATCATCACTCGCAAGCGAGATCAATCTGTCGTTATGATCGCCCTTGAAGACTATGAGGCGCTTGAAGAAACAGCCTATTTGCTGCGCAGTCCAGCCAACGCCAAACGACTGATTGCATCAATCGAAGCAGCGGAGCAAGGAAATATAATAGAAAAAGAAATCATCATCGGCGAATGAATATCACATTCACCCCACAAGCTTGGGAAGACTATCAGTTCTGGCTGAAGACCGATACGAAAACGTTAAAGAGAATTCATCTGCTCATTCAAGACATTCAACGATCACCACAGGAGGGCATTGGTAAACCAGAGCGGTTGAAGCACAATCTGAGCGGTTATTGGTCGAGACGCATCACCGAGGAGCATAGAGTTGTTTATAATGAGTTTGAGCACGGAATCACCTTCGTGCAGATGCGATATCATTATAAATAAGCGTATCGAGCTAGACGGGAATGAACAACCCCACTCAGCCCTCACCCCGGCGGCTAGCGCCGCCAAAAAGCACATTCCTATCAGCTAAACCGCTGATTTTTCGGGAAGCTATCCACCCGCTCCAACAGCCACTTGGTATAGTCATACCAGCGGACTAACAACACAGGCGCATTAGGTTTTTTAGGCATTGTAGGTTAAAAAAATCTCCGCCTAAGGCGGAGATTTAAAAATTTCGACCCCGCTTCGCGGGGTAAAAAGGGTAACAGAGTAAAAGGTTAAAGGGTGCGGCGCCCTCTGCGGCGCACGATTGCAATCGCCAGCGCTAGGCTGCCAAAGATCGCAGCGTAAGCGGACGGTTCAGGAATGGGCGCAAGGCTGGAGACGCGGAATCCGATCCTGTTGTTCTCGCTGGTCGGATCGAAGCTGACGCGGTACGAGGACTGCAGGCTGCCGACGAAGGTGACGAACGAGCCGCCCCGCAGCCCGCGGGCGCTAGTGCTCTCAATAGCATCATTCCACTCCCAGACGTTACCGCCCTGGTCAAAGGAGCCGTAGTAGCTGGCGTCGCCACTATACGTGCCCACGGCCGTCACCGTGCCGACGCTATCGTTGTAATTCGCGTCGGCTGTCGTGATGCTGTTACTCGCCGTCGAATACTGCCAATAACTGTCCGTATCGCCACCCGCACCCACCGGTTGGTAATACGCAGCCTTATACCACTCGTTCTCGCTGGCCACCGCGACACCTCCGTTCGC
>JGI20154J14316_10001284_pt1 | contig 22261 bp, 20 predicted proteins | sample COG_04_FD_14316 | JGI IMG/M metagenome (IMG submission 14316)
GCAGACGCTTGCGTTCTTCTAGCGCCGCGGCTGGCGGAGCGCCACCGACGACGCCCATTTCATCTAGGGCTTCTTGAGCAGCGATAACCACTTGGCGCATGACGTCCGCGTCCATTTGGCCAATACACCCAATCCGAAAACTGTCCAACTCAGTTAGTTTTCCGGGATAAATAATAAAGCCTTTTTGTTTCATTAGGTCATAAAACTGCGCGAATTCAAACTTTGGATCGGCAGGACAGAAAAATGTGACAATAATTGGCGATAGCCAGCGGTCTTTTAACAGGGTTTCCAAGCCCAGCTTGCGCATGCCTTTGACGATGACATCCCGGTTTTCGCGATAGCGCGCGCCTCTTGCTGCGACGCCGCCCTCTGCTTGGTGGGCGCGCAACGCTTCGAGAAAGGCTGCGACTACATGCGTTGGAGGGGTATAGCGCCATTGCCCNGTTTTGTTCATATGCGCCCATTGTGCGTGTAGGTCCAGACACAGCGAATGTGAGTTGCCTTTGGCGGCCTCTAATGCAGTTTTGCGCGCAATCACAAACCCAAAGCCGGGAACACCCTCGATGCATTTATTGGCCGAGGACACCAAGGCTTCAAAGCGNATTTGGCTTGCCTCAAGCGGTAGCGCGCCAAAGGCCGACATGCTGTCAATCAGCAGGACGCGCCCAGCAGCATAGGTGGCCTCAGAAATCTCTTCAATCGGGTTCAAAATGCCTGAGCTGGTTTCGCAGTGGATCGCTACAACATGAGTGATGGCCTGATCTTGTGCCAGTATCTGTGCAACCATCTCGCCGCGTGGCGGCAGGTAATCGCCCTTGTCCAGAACAATGTGATCGCGTTTTAAATATTCCAGTGTTTGTGCCGAGCGTTTTCCATAGGCACCGTTTGCCAGTACCAGAGCTTTACCCGTGGCTGGAATAAACGTTCCCAACATCGCTTCGACCGAGAAAGATCCGCTGCCCTGCATAGGCACGCAGTCAAAGGCCTCATCACCGTCATCGATCAGCGCCAAGAGCCGGGTGCGTATTTCTTGTGTCATGGCGCGAAAATCATCATCCCAACTGCCCCAGTCGCGCAGCATTTGCTCTTTTACCTTATACGATGTGGTCAGAGGGCCTGGGGTAAGAAGATAGGGTTCTCCCAAGCGGGGGCGCTGTATTGCAGGCGAGGTGGCTTTCATCACGACACTCCAAAGGGGTTGTTTGATGCGAGCAATGCACAATCTCTGGACATATGTAAAATTGCTATTATAGATTAATCCATAAGTGTTACTTATATATTCTAAGCGGGGTCCCAGATGCGTTACAGTCAATTGCGGGCGTTTCATTTTGTGGCGCTCAAAGGCGGGTTTTCAAGGGCCGCAGCTGCCATGCACGTCACCCAGCCGGGTGTGTCTGAACAGGTTCGTAAATTAGAGCAAGATTATGATGTACTGTTGTTCAATCGCGAGCGTAAGGTGATTGCTCTGACGGAGGCAGGCGAGCAGCTTTTTTTGTTGACCAAGCAGTTTTTTGAAATTGAGCAACATATTGATGAATATTTTTCTGAGGCCCGCGCTGAGATGGATGGCCGTATTCGGATTATTGCAGACTCAGCGCGTCACGTGACCCAGATTTTGGCCGCATTTCGCAAACGCTATCCCAAAGTGGATGTCTTGCTACAATCGGGCAATTCGGAAGATGTTGTGGACAGGCTAAGGTCTTATGATGCAGAGATCGGCGTTCTAGGGGCGCTCTCTGCGGGGGCCGATATTGAAACACTGGACTTGGGAGAAACAGAGATCATTGCCTTCGCCGCCAAAGGCGTGGTGCCGATTGGCACCACACATATGCGCCTTGAAGATCTTGCCCATTTTCCCTTGGTGTTTCGAGAGGTTGGTTCAAAAACCCGCGAGAACATCGAGCGCGAAGCCCAGAGACAAGGGGTTGTTTTGATCCCGGTTATCGAAGCCGAAGGACGTGAGGCAATGCGCGAGGTTGTCGCCTCTGGCGCCGGCATCGGCTTTGTGTCGCAAGCCGAGCTCGGCGACGATCCACGGTTGATACCGATCGCGTTGGAGGGCGTGGACCTGCACATGAGTGAAACCATCGCTTTTCTGGGCCAGCGAAAGGATTTACGCATTATTCGGGCCTTTACAGGGGTTGCCCAGGACTTTTTAAATGGGGACGGAATTGCGCAGGACTTGAGCTAGCGTTGACGCCAAGCTTGGGTGCGTTTTAAAAGCCCCTTGGATATAATCAGATGCAGAATACGCGCTGCGGCATTGGTATAGAAAATCATCATGCCCATCGCCGCTGCTGGTGCGATGTCACCGGCATCATCCATATTAAGTACTGCGATCGAGGCCAGTGCCGTCTTGGGGGAATACAAAAATACCACCGCCGAGACCGTTGTCATCGCATTGACAAACAGATAGATTGAGATGTCCAGGATGGCGGGCATACAGACCGGAACCGTGACCCTTGTGAAAAGTTTTAACGTCGGTTGTTTGAGCGACGCAGAGACGGATTCAAATTCGCGGTCCATTTGTTTCAGTGCAGTGACTGCAGTGAGATGCGACACTGTGTAAAAATGGGTTACGGTACAGACAACCAAAATCGCCATTGTGCCATAAATTGAACTGAGTGGGTTTTCGGGGTTGTTGAAAAAGAAAATATACGCCAACCCCAACACCATGCCCGGGATTGCCATCGGAAGCATGGCAAACATCTGGAATATTGCCCGGCCGGTGCGAAAACCGTTTGATTTGTCGACTAGATATGCCCCGAAAAACACCACTGATGTGCCGATAACAGCCGTCAGCAGAGCCAGTTTGATCGAGTTATAATACGCCCCCCAGCCGCCACCATCCATTTTGTCGAACTGATAATTGTTCAGGCTCAGGCTTAAGTCATAGGGCCAGAATTTGATCAGTGCCGCAAATTGACAGATCGCTAGCATTCCGACCACAAACAAGCCAATCACGCTGCAGTAAATCAGGAAAATATTATCTGTTTTTGCATTCGGTGTTGGTGCATATGGGACTGATCTCGCGGTTAACAGCGCTACCTGCTTGCTTTGGACAAGCCGATCAATCGCAAAGGCCAAAATAGCCGGAATGATCAAGACCACTGAGACAACCGCCCCCATTTCAAAATTTTGCTGTCCAATCACCTGCTTATAGATATCGACTGCGAGTACGTTGAACTGGCCGCCAATGACTTTGGGCAGGCCAAAATCGGTAATAACTAAGTTGAACACGACGAAGGCCGCAGAAATCAACCCATAGCGGGCTCCGGGGATGGTCACTCTCCAAAAGGTTCGCCACGGCGAGGCCTTTAGCGACACCGCGGCTTCGTATAGCCGCGCATCTGAGATAGCCAGAGCCGTTGAAATAATCAAAAAAGCGTGGGGAAACGTGAAAAAGACCGATCCGATAACGATGCCAATTGGCCCGTAAATACTGGCGCCAAACATCAGCTCTTTGAGAATGCCCTGCGCCCCAAACAGATAGACCAGCGCGATCCCCGGCAACAGCGAAGGTACCAAAATAGGGGCCATCGCAATCAAACGGAACACGCCTTTGAAGCGCATGCAACTGCGGTTTAACGCATAGGCAAACCAGAACGCCAGCGTGACGGTGATCATAGTGCTTATGATCGAGATCATCAGGGAGTTTTTAATCGAATTGAACAGGGCGGGAGTTGAGAAGTAGTTGACGAAATTGGCAAGTCCCGTAGATTTGACAGGTCTGAGTTGCACCCTTCGGAAAGTATTGCTGTCAAGCTCATACCATTTGGTATCGTCTTTCAATGCTGAGCCGACAAGGAACCGCCCCGTGTCATCGAGATTGCGAAACCTGTACATAACTGGGCTGCGAAAANTGAAATCAGGAAAAAACTTTGTCACCCCAAGCCGCCCGCCAGAACCGGTGCTCAGATCATCGAGTTGTACTGCCTCTATCTGGGCGTTGCGGTCGGCCAGCGTAAACGTGGCGCTATCAAACTGACCGGCCTCGTCACTGACCTGAACTTCATATTGTGCCAATTCGAATTGGTAGGTCGAGAAGGATTTGGAAAACATTGCATAGAGCGGCAACACCAATGTGATCACCAGATAGAGCGCAATTACCACCATACCGCCGCGCATCAGGATGTCATCGCGGCTGAGCTTGCCTTTTACTACGGGGCCAGCAGGCAGCGTGTTTGGGGTGGTCGGCAGCAGGCTCATGCCTGATCCACCACGACCTGATCCACCACGACCGGATCTACTGGAGACGCAAAGGCCAGAAGTTGCGCTGCGGGAAGTTCTATGGTCAGTGTCTGCTCACAGCGCAAATTCAGGCGCCGGACTGCATTGATCGAGAAATCCGCGATAATCTTATTGCTACCAAAAGCATCACTGTGCAACCGACAGCGCCAGAACGAACCGAGAAACTCCATTTCTGTGAGACGCGCTTGAAACAGATTGTCGTGAACGGCACAGAGNCTGGCAACGCCTCCATCGCTTTTAGGCAGGGTTTTGGCGTCAGTCTCAGTGGCTGATTTGGTGTTCGGTTGTGCGGCCCCATGGGGGATGATATCCTCTGGTCGGATGGCGATGATGATGTCTCGGCTCTGCGGGAAATCGTGTTTCACACAGCTCAATGTTGTAGTGCCGACCGTCACCTGATGGGGGGTCTTTGCAAGCCCACGCAGCTGATTCATCTCGCCAATAAAATCGGCGACAAACAGGGTAGCGGGTGTGCAATACACCTCAGTGGGTGTGCCGACTTGTTCGACACTGCCGTGGTTTATCACCACAATTCGGTCGGCCATGGACAGCGCCTCTTCCTGATCATGGGTGACCATCACGGTAGTGACGCCCAGCTTTTGTTGCAGCGCCTTGATTTCATGGCGCAGATGCACCCGCACTTTGGCGTCGAGCGCTGAGAGAGGTTCATCAAGCAGCAATAGCCCCGGGCTGGTGGCGATAGCGCGTGCCAGCGCAATGCGCTGTTGCTGGCCACCCGACAATTGCGCAGGATATTTTTTGGCTTGCTCGGTCAGACCGACAAGGCGCAGCAATTCGACCACACGTTTGGCGATTTCTGGTTTGCTGCGGCCAGTGTTTTCCAGTCCGAAGGCAATATTTTGCTCGATGGTCAGGTTTGGAAACAGAGCATAAGATTGAAACACAATCCCGTAATCACGCTCTGAAGGGGGCAGGTTTGAGATGTCTTTTCCGGCTTGCGCGACCTGACCCTTGGTTTGCAAGTCTAATCCGGCAATGGCGCGCAAAAGAGTGGTTTTACCGCATCCTGACGGCCCAAGAAAACACACAAACTCGCCCTCTTTGATGTCAAGTGAGACATCTTTCAGCGCCAGAAAATTACCAAAAGCTTTCCATATATTTTCAATTTTTAAATAAGTGGGTTTCGGGTCTGTTTTTTGGGCTGTGGGGTGGTTCACGGAAAACTTCCTTCATGCAAAGCAACAGCGTCTTTGGGTTGGTCTTTAAGTGACCTGTGGCTTTGAGAGATCAACAAAATCAATCTAGCGGTGAATCGATCTTGTCGCGGGGATTATGTAAACGCAGGGGCGTTAAAACCCCTGCGTCATTGCAGTTATTTGGGATCGGATTTTCCGTCATACCGCGATTGCCACTCGTTCAAAATTCTTGCACGGTTATTGGCGGCGAACTCGAAATCATTCGGGATCATGGCGTCGATTAAACCCTCGGGAAAGAACTCAACCGGTTTGGCAACGCCGGGATAGGCGACAACCGCATAACCTTGGTTATACATCTCGTTGGCTTCGCGGGTGACCGAGAAATCGACTAGTTTCTGAGCGGCTTCAAGATAGGCTGTACCCGCCACAATCGCTGTGGCTTCCATATCCCAGCCAACGCCTTCGGTAGGCACAATAATATCAAGAGGCGCCCCTGCAGCTTTGGATTTTGCTCCGCGGAAAGCAAAGGAAACCCCGATGGGTATTTCGCCGGCAGCCGCTAGTTTGCAAGGCTTTGATCCCGAATGGGTATAGCGCGCGATATTTTCGTGCAGCCCATCCATATAGGCCCAACCGCCTTCTTCACCAAATATCTGCAACCAGCTGGATACATCCAAAAACCCGGTGCCCGAAGAGTTCGGGTTCGGCATAATTATATGGCCAGCGTATTGTGGGTCGGTGAGATCTTGCCACGATGTCGGCGGTGTCAGGCCAGCTTTGCCGGCTTCGACGGTGTTATAGCAAACTGCGGCTACCCAAGCGTCCATTCCGACCCAGGCCGGCGGGTTATCACTGTCAACGAACTTGCTATCCAGCTTTTCGACACCGGCCGGTTTATAGGCCTCAAGCATACCTTCCGCTTTCAGCAACAACAACGAGGTGCCTGCGAGGCCCCAGACGACATCGGCCTGCGGGTTGTCGCGCTCTGCTAGCAGTTTGGCAGTAATAATACCGGTAGAATCGCGCACCCAATTGATTGTGATATCGGGATGGCTTTCATTGAATTTTGCTGCGTAACGGCTGAGGTCTTCGGCCTCGACGGCTGTATAGACCGTCAATTCAGTCTCTGCCATCAGGGATGTGGCGAAGATGGCACTGGTGGCCATTGATGTCAAAATCGATGATTTTAGTTTCATGTTTCTCTCCTATTGTCATTTTTTATCCACCAAGCGAGGCGAGTCAGTTGGCGGTCAGAAGCGTAATGCAATAGAGTGTTACACGTTCACAAGCTAAATGATATTATTTTAATATATATTGTATCATCATTCCACCTTATAGTAAGCCTTCTGATTTGTAATGGTTTTTTATGCTTTTTAATATCAATTGCCCACATCAATTTGGGCTGACCTATCGGGGATAGGTTACTTTCAGTGTCAAATGAGGGACCTATGGTAAGGCCTTGCAAAATTTTATTTCGGATTGCTCGGAACACACAGGCCGCGAAGATGCGCTTTATGAACTTGTGCGTAAACAGATCAATGAGGCGCCAACAATCTCAGATTGGATTGGAAAGGCCACAAAAAATGTCAGCGTTAGCCTTTTTAACAAAAAGCCGTTTTTGTAGCGATTGATCCAAGAGCCTGATGTTTGTCGTATCTGGGCTTTGCAGCGTACTAGGTGATTGAGATTATCTGATGTCAGATGTTTGTTGCCTTTGGTGTCGATCCTGGAGCTGATTTGACACGCCTCATTATTCGTAAGAATAGTTTATCATAATAGTTGAAACGGTTTTTCAATGGGACGGATGCAGATGAAACAATTTGATCTGGTAATTGTCGGGGCGGGGATTATCGGGCTTGCTCACGCATTTCACGCCTCACAGGCGGGGTTGAACGTGGCTGTAATTGACCGCAGCCCTAATGCGCTGGGTGCTTCGGTGCGCAATTTTGGCATGCTTGCCCTGAATGCACAGGCGCCGGGGTCTCAGTTGTCCAGCGCCCATAAATCCCTGAGATATTGGCAAGAGATCGCACCACAAGCTGGGTTTGAGCTGCGGCAATCGGGTTGCATATTTGTTGCGCGCGCCCCTGAGGAAATGGCGGTTCTGCAAGAGTTTGCGCAGAGCGCAAAGATGGCAGCACACGGGGCTCATTTGGTGGCTTCTGAGGATTTGGGACGCTATTGTCCGGCTCTCAACGCGGATAGGGCGGTCGGCGCGTTATTTAGTGCTGAGACTTGGAAGGTCGATCAACGGCAGGCCAATGCAAAAATGGCTGCGTGGCTGCGGCAAAAATACGATGTGTCTTTTTATTTTTCAACCGAAGTTCAGGAGGTGTCGCCCCCGCATATCAGCACCTCAGCTGGTAACTTCACCGCCAATCATGTCGTTTTGTGTGGTGGTGATGAGTTCGCGTCGCTTTTTCCCGACGCCTTTGCGGCAAACGGTGTCAAATCGTGCCAATTACAGATGATGCGCACCCATCCACAACCGAAAGAGTGGCGGTTGCAACCCTTCGTAATGGGTGGTCTAAGTATGAGCCGCTATGGCGCATTTTCGTCCTGTCCGAGCCTGAAAGATCTCTTAACGATGCAAGCCCAACGCTTCCAACCTTATATTGATCATGGCATCCATGTTATTATTGCCCAAGAATCGGATGGGAGTATCACAATCGGGGATTCTCACGCTTATGGAGACGGGCGTATTTTGGCCCGATCCAGCGAAGTTGACGCGTTGATACTCGCAGAGGCTGCGGATCTGGTTCACCTTGCAGAACCCCAAATTGCAGAGCGTTGGCTGGGACATTACGCATATTTGCCAAATGCAACCTCACTTGTTTTTTCGCCCGCAGACGGGGTGACAGCCGTTAACCAGACCACTGGTCAGGGGATGACCCATGGCTTTTCGATTGCCCAGGACGTTATTGCGGACATGGTGCGATAAACAGCATAAATCACGCTTGAGCCTCCTCCTTTACAGTGGTCTGCCCGTAAAGTTAGGAAATCAGAGGGCCAAGTATGGCCTTTAACAGACCCAAGCCCGAAAAGATTGTCGTAAAATTACGGCAGGTTGAAGCTCTGATGGGACAAGGCATGCCCCAAATTGACGCAATCAGATAAATCAGCGTCACTACACAAAGCTATTTTCGCCAACGAAAAAATACGGCGGAATGGGCACAAAACAACTTCAGGAACTAAAGCTGCTTAAAAAGAGAAGGAGCGTCTGCGTGGGGCGGTTTTTGACCTGATACTAGCCAAACTGATCTTGAAGGCGGCCGCATCGAAAAAATTCTGAGCCCCGCGCGCAGGCTTGGCTACATTGATTGTGTGCGTAGTCAATCAAGGTTTCAGAGCGACGGGTTCGTCGCGTTCTGGGCCAGCACCGGTCCACACAGCGTCGGTTGCCAAACGGGCGTGCTGCCCAAGAACGTCTGGTCGCTGATGCACATATCAATAAGGCTTTGAATTTTAGATCTTCAAAAGGAATTGCTTTTTTCAAGAAGTTTTCAACCCCGTTTTGCCTTTGGCAGGGGTGATGACGCCGTGCAAAAAAATACGTGGGAAAGGCAACCAGACGAACCGGCACTTCCCATTAATAGCCCACGCCAAATTAATCATCTTCAGCACTCGGTTCAGATTGCGTGTGATAGCTTCTTAGTCGACGGCAACCTCGATGTGGGGTTGAAGGATCAGAGCTGTGTATTTTTCGATTGGCGCACGCATTGTGGTAAACCTTTAATTCATTGGACGATGCGGCATGCCAAAATTACGCAGCATTACATTCGCGGCAATGGTTCCCATTGCGGCAATTTCGCCACCTAGCTGGCAACTAGGTCCAGTCATATAAAGCTTGGGTATCGGCGATTTGTATTGGCTACAGCCGGGGAGGGTCTGCATATAGCCCATCTGCGCCAACAGCCTTTCACCACCTGTTGTATTGCGCGACACAAACGCGGGGTTGGCGGCCTCAAGGCTGACACCGGTTTCGTAATAGGCCCTTAGAATATTGATGTTGGTCATATTTATTGTGTGACGGCGCAATACTTTGAGCAGGACGTTTTCGGCATAGGCTTCGACATAATCGGCCCAGCTCGTGCCATCAGCCAACCCCGATGGCACGAAGGTATCTATAATTAAGATATGTTTGCCCTCAGGGGCGCGGCTGGGGTCGAGTTTGCTCCAACCGGCGACCCACGGAAACGGATTTGACGGGGCTTTGTCCAGCATAATTTCACCTACTGTACGTCGATGTCATGGATGTCGCCAAGAATACGACGGAAGGCACAGGCGTTCATGTCATCGCCATTGCGATAGTTGGACAGTTCATTGAGCACATGATGTGCCCGTGCAATCGACACCGCGCCATAGGAAAAATTTTGGCAGGCTGTAACAAACGCAAGCGGCAATTTTTTAGCGTCGATGCAATCGCGCAAAGACATTTTGAGCCCAAGGCCAGTAATCACCACTTGGCGGGCGTGGATTTTTTCGTCCCCGCCTCAAGTTGCACGCCTTGGCAGGTCCCGTCTTTTCCCAGCATAAAACGGTTAATCGGGGCTTGGGTTCTGCCGGTGCCTGCTTTGGCATCGATATAATTTTCCAACGCCTGCAGGAGCATCATTCCACCCGCCCTTTGGAAGCGCCGCGCCATAGGCCCTTTGGGAGCGCTGCGGCTTAGCAATGTATACCTGAGATCAGAATATTAAATGAGCGTTGGGTGCATTTGGTATCAGGAAACATCTACGGTGCCAGCGCCCAACCCAAAATACAGGCGCGCACCGTTTCATTTTCAAAATGCTGTAGGACAAATTGGTGCGACGAAAGGTTGACCTCATTTAGTTTCAACAGCCCCTTATAGCTGTCCTGTATTGTGCTGGGCATAAATCTGGGCTGAGCCGGTGGAGAGAACATCCCCTTGATACACCCATCGCGTATCATATGCCAATTTGCATAAATTTCGCGGTAGCATTGGGTGTCAGCCGCAGAGTAATATGCAATGCCGTCGCAGGTTTTTCGAATTTTTATAGATCACGATACTGGGATCATCTTGCTTGGGTGTCCGGTGATCTGGTTTTGCCCTCGGATATACTCAAGGCCGTGCTGATTTAGGTCTGGTAAAAGGTCTTGGAAATCAGGGTTGGCGTGGATGCAGACGTGCGAAGACCCAAACAGATCGTGCTTTAACCCCAGTTTGGTGACCTCACGGGTGACGCAGACTCCACCAATCCATGGATTTATTGTAAGAAAACAGACCTTAAGCCCACTACGCGCGAGCCAGGCTTTGCAAGCGAAATTGGTGTGGCCACCGCCGCCAATGACCACGTCTTAGTCCTGTTCTGGCACAAAACTCTCCCGAAAAAAATATGTCATTAATCAATGAAATGATGCATTGATAGCCGTAAAAATATAGATGCATGTCAAGAAAAATATCTGCTGTCGCCCAGTTCTTGCGCACCATTCCGACCAAAATGCCGACTTTTTGGTACTAACTGAAAGTTTGTTTGAGCAAATTTCTTTGACTATAGCATTCTGAAATCGCGGGGCTTTAAAGGTCTGAAACCTGTCCTTCGATCATGCTCAAACCAATTTAGCTGGTTACGTTCTGAGGGTTTCACTGTCTGTTGCTGCCGAATGCCGATCAAGGATTTTTGAAGACAGGCCTGCGACATGGCGGCCCAGACAAGGCAGAGTGGTGCGACATAGTACTTTAATTTATTTTGATCTATGGTGTCGTTGTATTTTGCGTTGTTGCTTGAGCGGATATTTGCGTTTACTCAAAGTTAAGGCAATTCAAACAATATGAAAAATCTTAAAATCACCCGACTTTGATTGAAGCCGACGGTTTGAACCGGTTTGCGCCAGATCTTCTCAACCGGATCACCCACAGGTACAATAAAATGCAACAGGCAGACCTTAAACGCGTTGGGCTGACCTCTATTAAAATGTGGTGTCTGACCTCGCTCGCCGTGTATGAAAAGCTTACAATCAATGAATTATGCTTGCATGCAATCGCCGAGCAACCCACAATGCGCAGGACAATTGATGCGATGGAAGCAGACGGTTTGGTCGCGCGCCAAGTCAGCACAGATGGTTAAAGAGTGCGCCAAGTCTGCATGACGAAAAAAGGCCCCGATGTGTTCCGGTCGACGTGGCCGGTGATCAGCCAAACATCTGATACACTTTTAGAAGTGTTGATCGAAGAAGAAAAACGCATATTTCAAGATGTTCTGATGCGTATTTTGGATAATATCCGGGTCCCCCCCTATCAGGAACCCCTCTGGTTAAAGCCTCTAAGATATTCTGCCTTTTGGGTGCTAAAATCAGCGTGGGACAACGGTAATCATAAGTGTCCAAGGTATTTTCTGCTTGGTTCGTGCATAGCTTGTGGGTAGTTTCTGGTCGTAAATGCGCTGTGCAATTTTTTTTATGCTTGCTTGTTTTTTAGCTAAATGCTGGGGTAATTTGCTGTCTTTGGGACATTGTGTATGACCTGCAAAAACGGCTACCTTAAAACGCAGGCGCTGCAAAGTTACAGCTAAGATTATCCACCTAGATTGCTCAGACAGCGTGGTCTTGAACGCAGGCCGAAGTGAGCGGGTCTGCTCCAGTGAAAAAAACGCTTCGTTTTTTGGGGTTTGTTGCGGTTCACATATCCGATGGGGACCGTGGGGTATACATATCAGGTTGCACCGTGCTGGGACGACCGGGCAGGTTAATGTTTGTAACCTGTGGCATGTTCTTGGCGATAATCGTCCCGCGCCGCACCACAGCCAGACGGTGTGCACGCAGCCGAATGGCCTCTATCGTGTCTTTGGCCTGCAGTATCACGAAATTTGCATGATTGCCGACCTCAAGCCCGTATTTTTCAAGCCCCATAATTTTTGCTGAATTGGCAGTGACCGCTTCATAGCACCAACGCATATCAGCGCGGCTGGACATATGTCCGACATGCAGCCCCATAAACGCCACGTCCAGCATATCGGCCTTGCCCAGTGAGTACCAAGGGTCCATCATACAATCTGAGCCGAAACCAATTGTAATACCGGCATCGCGCAACTCGGGCACACGGGTCTGGCCGCGCCGTTTGGGATAGCTGTCGTGGCGACCCTGCAGCATGATATTGATCAACGGATTGGGGATTGCGTGCACCCCTGCCTCGACAATCAACGGGATCAGTTTCGAGACGTAGTAATTATCCATCGAATGCATCGAGGTCAGATGCGATGCGGCCACCCGTCCTTTTAATCCAAGCCGTTGGGTTTCATAGGCAAGCGTTTCGATATGCCGACTATGGGGATCGTCACTCTCGTCGCAATGCATATCCACCCTCAGGCCGCGCTTTTCTGCGATCTCGCACAAGAGCCGGACCGAGGCGGCCCCGTCGGTCATGCTGCGTTCAAAGTGTGGAATGCCGCCAACAATATCGACGCCCATATCAAGAGCGCGCTCAAGATTATTCAGAGCGGTGGGGTCGCGCAGAACACCGTCTTGCGGAAAAGCAACCAGTTGCAGGTCAAGATAGGGCGCCACCTGCTTGCGCACTTCCAGCAAGGCTTGGGCACCTTTCAGGCTGTCATCGCAAACATCGACATGACTGCGGATTGCGCCAATGCCCATAGACACCGCCAGATCGCAATAGCGCATGGCGCGCTCAAAGATCTGCTCGACGCTTTGCACAGGCTTTAATTCGCCCCACAGTGCGATGCCCTCAAGCAGGGTGCCCGAGACATTCATCCGCGGAGTGCCCAGCGACAGTGTCGCATCCATATGAAAATGCGGATCGACAAAGGGCGGTGAGACAAGGTTTCCGTCTGCTTCAATCGTCTGCCCGGCCTCTGCGATCAAGTTTGGTTCTATTGCGGCAATCACGCCGTCCTTGCATCCGATATCGACAGCGCCGGTGCCAAGGGGGAGGCTGGCATTTTTTACAATCAGATCAAACATTGGCGTATCCTTATCGTTGGCCCTTGAACCATGGCTTGAGAAGCGCTCGCGGATAATCCGCTCTGCGTGCCGCGACCACAAGGGCAAGTATCGACAAAATATATGGGGTCATCAAGAAAACTTGGCTTGGCACCAAGGCGCCAACTTCGGTTTGCAAGCGCACTTGCAGTGCATCAAATGCCCCAAACAAGATTGCCCCGAGCAAGGCTTTTCCCGGACGCCAACTGGCAAAGATCACCAGCGCAATACAGATCCAACCCCGGCCGTTGACCATGCCGAAAAAGAACGCATCAAAAGCCGACATTGTTAGAAATGCGCCCCCAATCGCCATGAGCGCAGATCCCGCAACAATCGCCCCGATGCGCAGCCCATAGACTGACAATCCCTGTGCGTCGACGCTGTCGGGGTTGTCGCCCACGGCGCGCAAAGCCGTGCCCAAAGGTGTGCGGCTCATAATGTACCAGACCGCGCCCACCAATCCCAAAGCAAACCATGTCAGTGCGGTTTGTTGAAATAAGACCGGTCCGAGAAAGGGTAAATCCGACAGAAAGGGAATGTCGAGTGCGCGGAACGGCTCAATGCGGGGGGGCGAGGTTACATCCGGCAATGAGGTCCGGTAAGTGAAGTAGCTCAGTGAAGTGGCAAACATTGTCACACCTAGCCCTGATACATGCTGGGACAGCCCGAGCGGCACGGTTAAAATGCCGTGCAAAAGCCCCAATGCAGCGCCCGTGAGCGCGGCAAAAAACACGCCGCCCCAAAGGCTGGCCCCCAGCCAAACCGCCATCCAACCGGCCATCGCGCCTGCCACAAATATGCCTTCGATCCCAAGGTTCAGCACACCGGCACGCTCGCATAACAGCGCGCCGAGCACCCCGAAAATCAACGGAGAAGCGATGCGCAGGGACGCCGCCCAAAACGACTCGCTCATCAGGATATTTAGGATATCCATCATGGGCTTGGCCTGCGGTTACTGGTGGACCAAATGACCCGATATCGGGTGAAAAAACCGCCGATTAGCACCGACAATAACGACAGCGCCACAATAAGATCAGCCAGATACGACGAGACCCCCATCGCCCGGCTCATACTATCGGCGCCCACAAAGACCGAGGCGATAAACAGTGCCGCCAGAACCACGCCCACGGGGGACAGACCAGCCAGCATCGCGACGACTATTCCGATATAGCCAAATCCCGGCGAGAGGTCGGAAGTTAGATATCCTTTGAGACCAACCACCTCTGACATGCCCGCCAATCCTGCCAACCCACCTGAGACGATGGCGATTGTAAAAAGCGACCAGTTGACTGGGATACCGGCATAACCGGCGGCGACGGGGTTTTCCCCCACCGCGCGCAGACGAAACCCCCAGATAGTGCGCGACAGCATGAATTGTGCAACCCCGGCGCAAACAAGCGCCAGTATAAGCCCCGAATGCACGCGCATGCGTGGCAGCAGCGTGGGCAGCATGGCCTCTTCAACGATCGGAGACGATTGCGGCCAACCCAACCCCATTGGGTCTTTCAGCGCACCCTCCAGCATCATTTGAACAAAAATCAGGATCACAAAGTTTAGCAACAGCGTGGTGACGACCTCATCGGCGCCAAAGCGGATTTTTAAAAACGTCGGCACCGCCATACCCACCGCGCCAGCGAGGGCAGCCATCAAGATAATCACTGGCGTCAGCATTAGAGGCGGCAGGTCTAAATATCCAGTCCCAACCGTGACGGCCATCAGCGCGCCCAGATACAACTGCCCCTCGGCGCCAATATTCCAAAGTCGGGCACGGAAGGCCAAAGCAGCCGCCAGGCCGGTGAACATTAACGGTGTTGCGCGGGTGAGCATTTCTGAGACCGCAAACACCGAGCCGAAGACACCGTTGAACATTTCGCGGTAAGCCTGCAGGATACCGGCCCCTGCAAAGGCAATTGGGACGGCGGCAATCACCAAAGAGGCAATAGCCGAAAGCATCGGCACTGCAATTAACATCGCTTTTGTCATCTCGGGACGGGGCTCGATGCGCATCATGTCGTGGTTCCCGCCATCAATAGGCCAATCGCGGCCCGGTCGCGGGTTTCTGCTAGGGTTAACTGTCCGTCATGCATCACCAAAATCCTGTCAGAAAGTGCAAGAACTTCATCCAGATCATCTGAGATCAACACCACGGCAGCGCCGCGTTGGCGCGCCTCGAGCAATCTGCGCCGCACCTCGGCGCTGGCGCCCATATCCAGACCCCGGGTGGGCTGATTTGCCAAAATAAGCTTTGGGTTCTGTTCGAATACCCGGGCAAGGATCATTTTTTGAATATTGCCACCCGAGAACAACCGCGCTTCGGCGTTTATGCCCGGGCCGCGCACATCATAGTCTACGCACCGCTGCTGTGCGGCTGACTTGATTTCTGTCTTGCGTAAAATACCAAAGCGCTGCACCGCGGGATCATCAAGCTGTTCAATCACCAAATTATCAGCCAGAGACATCGTGCCGATGATCCCTTCTTGATGCCGGTCTTCTGGAATGCGGCCTACGCCTGCCTTTAGCATCTTCTTTGGAGAGGGCCGCGCGATTGTTTGGCCATCTACTGCAATAGACCCGGTAACGGGGCGCTTGAGGCCGGCGATTAATCCAGCAAGTCCGGTCTGGCCATTGCCCGACACACCGGCGATCCCCAAAATTTCGTGTGCGCGCGCCTCAAGCGAGAGATCTTGCAGCGTATCGCGCTTGGAGTAACCGCTCACACCTGCCCGATCAATTTTAAGAACAGTCTCGCCCGGGGTCACATCGTCACGGGCGGCAAGTAAGACACCGCTGCCAACCATAAGGTTGGCAATCTCTGCCTCATTGGTCTGTTTTGTGATCAACTCACCGACATTGATCCCTTGCCGCAGCACAACGATACGCTGCGAAAATGACAGCACCTCTCGCAGCTTGTGGGAAATGAAAATGACCGAAAGGCCCGCCGCGGCCATTGTGTGAATGTTTTCAAATAAAGCATCGGCCTCTTGTGGGGTCAAAACTGCAGTTGGCTCGTCAAGGACCAGTATGCGCACATCGCGGTACAGCGCTTTCAGGATTTCAATTCTTTGCCGTTCGCCAACGGACAAACGCCCAACCGTAACGTCCAGTGGTGCGCGCAGTCCGGTTTCATCCATAATCCGGTTAAGCTTGTCGCGCCCCGCTGCCGTTTGCCAGCGCAAGGCGTTCAGGCGTTCAGTGCCCATCATGATATTTTCTAGGGCATTGAGGTTTTCCGCCAGGGTGAAATGCTGGTGTACCATCCCAATGCCCTTGGCCAACGCGATCTGCGGTTGGCCCAGCGGCATTGGTTGCAAGACGCCGTCGTGGTCTGCGACGTCAATTGTGCCAGAATCAGGCAGGTAGTGCCCGAACAGCATATTCATCAAAGTGGTTTTGCCAGATCCATTCTCACCCAGAAGGGCCAAAACTTCGCCTTGATGCAGATCAAGGCTTACCCTGTCATTTGCCAAGACGGAGCCAAAGCGTTTGGACAAGCTTTTAAGAGCGAAAACTTTGCCCATTTATCTGCCTTTTTGTTGCACCGGCCGCCAGTAGGGGCCGGTGCAAATTTCTATTATTTATCGGAAACAGGACGGGCGTCATTGACGTTGACCCGAAACAATCCGTCTTGAATTTCGGCTTCGCGCGCCTTGACCTTGGCCACGACATCGGCCGGGACCAAGGCGCTGTCGATCACCAGCGATCCACCACCATAAGCCATAAAGCTGTACTGACCATAATCGGCGGCTTCAAAGCGGCCCAAGGCCACATTGGCAATGGCTTTGTCGATGGTTGCTTCCATGTGCCAAAGCGCCGAGGCGAGGATTGTATCGGGATAGTCGGCGGCGGTATCAATTACGTTGCCAATGGCTTTTATACCGCGCTCAACCGCTGCATCAGAGACGCCAAAGCGTTCGGCGTACATAATATCCGCCCCGGCATCCATCATTGCAAAAGCGCTTTCTTTGGCCTTTGGCGGATCGTACCAACTGTCAAGAAAGTTGACCATAAATTTGACATCGGGATTGACTTCGCGCGCGCCATCCATAAATGCGTTCATCAAACGGTTAACTTCTGGGATCGCATAGCCGCCAACCATGCCGATCAGATTGTTTTCGGACATAGCACCCGCGACAATACCAGACAGATAGCTTGGTTCGTGAATCCAATTGTCAAAAACTGAAAAGTTTGGCGCGACAGGTGTAAATGAGGACCCCATTAGAAACGCAGTTTCTTGATAGTCTTTGGCAACCTTGCGCGCGGCCCGTTCCAAGCCGAACACTTCGCCGACGATCAATTGCTGACCCTGCTCGGCGTATTCGCGCATCACCCGCTCATAGTCGTTGTTGGCAACATTTTCGGAATAGAGATATTCGATCTCGCCGCGGTCTTGGGCTGCGTTCAGCGCTTTGTGAATACGGCTGATCCACTGCTGCTCGACCGGCAGCGTGTAGATCGCTGCCACCTTCAGTTTTTCCGCTGCAGCAACGCTTGTGCTTGTTAACGCGCCAACGCTTAACACAGCTGCGATTGCAGCTCTGCGTGTTATCAATCCTAAAAATTTCATCGTCTTACCCCCAGATTTTAAGTCAATAGTCCTGCATTTATTTATCAAACGGTCAATATATATTTTAATTGGCTTCCTGAGCCTCGCGACTAAACGGGGCCATCTTGCCTCTCAAAATAAAAGTGTGTTTGCCTTGTTCGACGTGCAAAGCCATGTAACCCATCGAAACGAGGGCGGTAAAGACACGATATCAGATTGTCACAACGGACTTTGCCGCGGTGTGGCAGGTTATCTGGCTGACTTTGCAGCTGCTAGAGTGATTGTAAGGCATGCTTTCATAAGGCCATTTCCATTGACCTTAAATATGACAATTGATTTTATACATCACTTTTAATGATCTTTGACGGCGTGATGTTTTCAAACTCATGGCGGGACCCTCTAGCCTATTTTTCAGTCAATAAATCTATGTTTCTGAGCCGTGCCTTTTAATGCGACTTCTGGTTTCCCACGGCTCTTATTTTGGTATATGCCTGCGGTGTTAGAATTTTAAAATGGAATAAATGTATGTCTATCACACGTTTTCACACCAATGACCGCATGAGCCAGGCCGTGGTTCACGGCGAAACTGTCTATCTGGCAGGGCAGGTTGCCGCGCGCGCGCCGGGCGCCAGTGTTGCAGATCAGACCCAAGCGATCTTGGCGCAGATTGACGGCCTGCTCGCCGAGACTGGATCGGATAAATCCAAAGTTTTGTCAGCGACGATTTGGCTGACAAGCATGGATGATTTCGCTGAGATGAATGCCGTCTGGGATGCTTGGTCAACAGGTGGCAACGCGCCCTGTCGCGCCTGTGTGGAATCGCCGCGTCTGGCGACGCCACAATACACAGTTGAAATTGGTATTATTGCTGCAAAATAAGTACATTATCAGCCGCTGTGCATGGTTGCAGCGGCGGGTTCCCAATCTTTGCCGCAGATCGCTTGCTTGCGCTAGTTTCGGGTGCTGGGAAAGCCTATAATCGCCCCTATGCACTTGAATTTCGATCCTGAAATTCGCAATTTCGACAGGCGTTGGCGCGCTTTGGGGGAAATCTCAGTGAACAAACCTTCGCTGTTGCGGCGGCACAGGAGGACGGGTGCTTTTGCCACGTCGGGTTGGCGTTGCGCGCTATCGTATTATGTGGGAGGTAATTGAAGTCTCTTCCGGGTTGCGCATCGCAATCGTAAACAACAAACAGGCAGCCCTATGACGACCAGCGCCCTCCATGTTACGCCGATACCGACAAAATGGGTTGGTCCGATTAAAATCACTGGCGAGGTGATCGACGAGGCGGTGAGCGTGCCGCTCGCCACCTATGAGACGCCTTTGTGGCCGTCGACAGGGCGAGGCGCGCGGGTGTCGCGCCACTGTGGTGGTATCCGCTGCACTGTGATCGATGAACGGATGACCCGCTCGGTTGCGTTGCGGGCGCAATCAGCAGCAACAGCCAAAAAGACCAGTGATGCCATTGCCGGACGGTTTGACGAATTGGCAGCCATCGTCGGTCAGACCAGCCGCTTTACCCAGTTGATCGGTCTCAATCGTCAGATTGTCGGAAATCTGCTGTACGTGCGGTTTGAATGTTCCACAGGGGATGCTTCGGGCCACAATATGGTGACGAAAGCCGCAGATGCGTTGCTCAGTTGGATTTTACAGCAATATCCGGCGCTGTCTTACAGTACAATTTCGGGTAATTTTTGCACTGACAAAAAAACCAGTGCGGTTAACGGTATTTTGGGGCGTGGTAAATATGTCGTTGCCGAAGCTGAAATTTCGCGCACAGTTTGCAAGCGGCTCTTGCGCACGACGCCGGAGTTGATGGTGCAGCTCAATGTTGAGAAAAACCTACTTGGCGGTGTGATCGCCGGAAGCCTGCGCTCTGCTAATGCGCATTTTGCCAATATGCTGTTAGCCTTCTATCTCGCCACTGGACAGGATGCTGCGAATATCGTTGAGGGATCGCAGGGGATTGTGCATTGTGAGGTGCGTCGCGATGCTCTGTATTTTTCGTGCACCCTGCCCAATGTTATTGTGGGGACAGTGGGCAACGGCAAAGACAATGACGTGGTTGAGGGACATCTGGAAAAAATCGGCTGCCGCAGCGCGCGCGTGCCTGGAGACAATGCCCGACGTCTTGCTGTGCTGTGCGCGGCAACGGTGTTGTGCGGTGAACTGTCGCTGATGGCGGCGCAAACCAATCCGGGGGAATTGATGAAAGCGCATATGGTGCTGGAGCGTAAATGAACCCTGAAACTATTGTGCTTTGTGCCAATAATTGCCAAACAGGCTGCGCGGGTGATTATGCTCCGCAGGCTGTATGGGCGGTTTGGCACCTCAATATTGGGGAACGCATTCGTCTCGACACGCCTCGAGTGATCGGATAAATGTAACATTGTGGTTTCATACGCGTATTTCGTCTCTGCGAGATCACGGCACCCTGCGGTGTCTCGAGAAAACAGCGGCTGATATAAGTAAGTGGGTAAGATGAAAATAGGCATCGAAAGAATAAGCTTTCATATCCCTCATCAGTATCTGGATCTTGCCAGTCTAGCCGAGCATCATGGGATTGATGCGGATAAATTCAGCCGGGGCATCGGGCAGAATAAAATGTCTTTTCCCTGCCACGATGAAGATATCGTGACGCTCGCCGCCGAAGCCGCCCTGCCGATTATCGACGCCCATGGACCTGACGGTATCGACAGCCTGTTGTTTGCCACTGAGACCAGCATCGACCAGTCGAAATCGGCTGGTATCTATGTGCACAGATTGCTGGGGCTAAAACCACAGTGCCGCAATGTGGAACTCAAGCAGGCCTGTTACAGCGCCACGGCAGCTTTGCAGATGGCCTGTGGCTATGTGGCGCGCAAACCTGACCGCAAGGTTCTGGTGATCGCCAGTGATGTGTCGCGCTATGATCTGGGTGGCGCCGCCGAGGCCACTCAGGGCAGCGGTGCTGTGGCGATGTTGATCTCGGCCAACCCGACAATCCTAGAGATCGATCTCGCCTCTGGATGTCACAGTGAAGATATTATGGATTTCTGGCGCCCGAACTATCGCAAGACGCCCTTGGTTGACGGTAAATATTCGGCACTGAAATATCTGCATTCACTGGGCCATGCCTGGGCTGATTATCAGGTGAATGAGGGTCGTGCCTTTGAGGATTTTGCGCAGTTTTGTTACCATTTGCCGTTTTCTCGGATGGGTGAAAAAGCCCATCGCCATCTGGCGTCTTTAAACGCGGCCACGGTGGATTCTGACAAAATCAAGCCGGGTCTGGCTTATAGCCGCCAGATTGGGAATTGTTACAGTGCAGCGCTGTATCTCAGCCTTATTTCCGCGCTCGAAAGCACTGATCAGGACCTGACGGGCAAACCCATTGCGCTGTTCAGTTATGGATCTGGTGCGGTTGCCGAGTTTTTCTCTGGGATGGTTCAACCCGGATACCGGGCGCAATTGTTCACCGACCGGCATCAGGGTTTGATGGCTAATCGCGTCGCTTTGAGCTATGATCATTATGTTGATTTATGGCACGCGCCTGACCCTCAAAACGGGGAGCAAGTTGTGATTGATGTGCAAACCACCGGCAGGTTCAGATTGGCCAAGATCGAGGCCCACAAGAGGCATTATGAAATCGCCTGAGCGTCACTTTGCCCGCGCGCCCGGCAAAGTGATCTTGTCTGGTGAGCATTCAGTCGTCTATGGCGCGCCAGCGCTGGTGGCAGCAGTCGAGCTTTATACCAACGTTTGGTTTGAACCGATCCACCTCAGCACGGGCTTGCAGACGGCATTTGCCGATCTGTCACAGGGTCAGTTGTATCCGCTCACACTGCTTAAGACCTTTAAACGCACGCTGGATGAGCGGTTTGATCGCTTTGTTCGCGGCGATTTAGCGGTGCAGAACATTCTGCAGCGTCCCGATGATCTGGCGGTCTATACGATGTCTGCGCTGTTGCAGATGCTGCCGGTTCCGGGGGGGATGGCGCCGCATAAATTGCCTGTGCCGGGTCGGTTGCACAGCACCTCAGATTTGCCTCTTGGGGCGGGCATGGGGTCTTCTGCGGCGGTGATTGCCGCGACAATTGTGTTGTATGAGCATTTGTTAAACCATCATCAAAGCTCGTCGGAACGTTTTGAACAGGTGCGCTTCTGCGAGCGTTTACAACATGGCAAAGGCAGCGCAATCGATGCGGCGGCGGTCACCTATGGCGGTATTAACCGTGTTCAAAACGGAAAGATTTCGGCCCCCGATACCGCGGTGATGGCTGATCGGCTTAAGGACGGGGGGTGGTATTGGGTGCTCGGCGGGATCCCCACGGCCTCGACCGGGGAATGTGTTTCATCCGTTCGGCAAAAT
>JGI20154J14316_10001291_pt1 | contig 22217 bp, 21 predicted proteins | sample COG_04_FD_14316 | JGI IMG/M metagenome (IMG submission 14316)
AGTCTCCCCGCCCGCACTAAACAAAAATCAAGCTTCTCATTTTGAGAAGCTTTTTTTATATACTTTTATCAAGTGAATAATTATGATGTTTTAATAGTAGGCGGTGGTGCGGCAGGTTTTTTTGCAGCTATCAATACGGCGACTCAAAATCCAAAGCTTAAGATTGCTATTTTAGAGCGTGGTTCTAATGTGCTTTCTAAAGTGAAAATTTCTGGAGGTGGACGCTGTAATGTAACGCATGCTGAATTTATTCCAGACGACTTGGTTTTAAATTACCCCAGAGGAGAAAAAGAATTACGAGGTCCTTTTCATAATTACATGACTGGCGATACCATGCAGTGGTTTGAAGACCGTGGCGTCCCGTTAAAAATTGAAGACGATGGACGGGTTTTTCCTGTTTCAAATACATCTCAAAGTATTATAGATTGCTTTTTAGAAGAGATTAAAACACATCAAATCGAGGTGTTATTAAATCATTCAGTGCAAGGCATTACCTATGAAAATGATGGTTGGGAATTAGACACGACGAAGGGTATTTTTAGAGCGCGTAAACTGCTAATTGCGACGGGGAGTAATCCTAAAATTTGGAAGCTTTTAGAATCCCTTGGACACCAAGTAATTCCTCCAGTCCCTTCTTTGTTTACATTTAATATTAAAGATGCGCGGCTTAAAACAATCCCTGGTGTGGTGGCATTAGATGTCCACATTTCTGTAGTGAATAGCGGTCTGGAATCTGAAGGGCCATTATTGATAACTCACACTGGACTAAGTGCGCCATCTATTCTAAAACTATCTGCTTATGGTGCTTTAGAATTAGCAGAGAAACAGTATAAATTTGAGATTAAAGTAAATTTCATCAAACAAGAACTTTCAGAATGTGTAGAACGTTTATTAGAAATTAAAACGGAATTCCCTAAAAAATTAATAATAAAATCGACCCAATTTGATCTTCCAAAACGCTTGTGGGAACAATTAGTGATTGCGGCACAACTCCCTAGCGACCTTCGATGGGCTGAGGTTAATAAACAACAATTACAAGCAGTAGCAAGTCAACTGACAGAAGCAGCGTTTAAGGTGGATGGTAAAAGCACATTCAAAGAAGAGTTTGTGACGGCGGGTGGCGTTGAACTCAAAGGTGTTAATTTTAAAACCTTTGAAAGCAAACAGTTTAAAAACCTGTTTTTTGCGGGCGAGGTTTTAAATATTGATGCAGTTACCGGAGGGTTTAATTTTCAAAATGCCTGGACGAGTGCTTTTATCGCAGCACAACAGCTCTCAAAATAACAAATAAATAAAGGGAAGTTAGTATCTTTGTCCTTCATGCCAATTTTATGATAGTAAACGAATTTATCCCAAAACCCTATAAACATCTTTTAGATCGTGGTACTGTAGCATTTAGTGCTCCTAGTAACATTGCCCTTGTGAAATATTGGGGAAAAAAACCCCATCAAATCCCAGCCAATCCATCGATTAGTTTTACACTTAATAACTGTAAAACAACCACGACAGTTGCGTTTGATAAAAAAACGTCTGAAGGATTTTCTTTTGAGGTCTTTTTGGATGGTCAATTACAAGAGGATTTTAAACCAAAAATCGAACAATTTTTTAATAGGATAGAAATCTATGTTCCTTTTTTAAAGGCATGTCATTTTACAATAGAAACCTCAAATACCTTTCCACACAGTTCTGGAATTGCCTCTTCAGCATCTGGAATGAGTGCGTTGGCACTCTGTTTAGTGAAAATCGAACAGCAATTAAATCCAGAGATTTCACAAGAATTTTTCAATAAAAAAGCGTCTTTTTTAGCGCGTTTAGGGTCTGGAAGTGCCTGTCGAAGTATTGAAGGTGATTTAATAGTATGGGGCTCTCATGCTCAAATTAAAGGCAGTTCAGATTTGGTAGGCATCAAATATCCGTATGTAGTGCATCCTAACTTTAAAAACTATCGCGACACCATTCTTTTGGTCGATAAAGGCGAGAAACAAGTGAGCAGTACCGTCGGTCATAATTTAATGCACGACCATCCCTTTGCCGAACAGCGTTTTGCGCAAGCAAACTCTAATATGACGGCCTTAATATCGGTGCTTAAAACAGGCGATTTGAAAGCATTTATTAGCATCGTTGAGCGTGAAGCACTCACGCTACATGCCATGATGATGAGTAGTGATCCGTATTTTATTTTAATGAAACCAAACACTCTAGAAATTATAAACAAACTATGGGCTTTTAGAGCTAAAACAGGACTTCATATATGTTTTACGTTGGATGCTGGCGCTAATGTTCATGTGTTATTTCCAGAAAATGAAGCAGAAGAAATTAAAGAATTTATAAAAACAGAGTTGGCAATACACTGTCAAAACGATCATTTTATCGAAGACAAGTTAGGGCAGGGTGCACAACAATTAAAAATTTAATGTATCTTTGAACTATGATTAATAGTATGTACCATACATTCCTTAAAAAGCATATAAAATAATCGCATGAAAGGACCTCTTTTTTATTCAAAAATCTTACTCTTTGGAGAGTATGGAATCATAAAGGATTCTAAAGGACTTTCTATACCGTATAATTTTTATAATGGTGCTTTGAAAATGGATGAAAATCCAAATCAAATCGCAATTGAGTCCAATCTAAATTTAAAGAAATTTATTCAGTATTTATCAGCGATAGACACTAATTTGGTGGCGTTTGATTTAGATCAACTTAAGCAAGATGTTACTGCAGGTATGTATTTTGATTCTTCTATTCCTCAAGGCTATGGCGTTGGGAGTAGTGGCGCATTGGTTGCTGCTTTGTATGATAAGTATGCACAAGATAAAATCACGGTTTTAGAAAACCTGACTCGCGAAAAGTTGTTGAAACTAAAAGCTATTTTTTCAGAGATGGAATCTTTTTTCCACGGAAAATCATCTGGATTGGATCCACTTAATAGTTATTTAAGCATTCCGATTCTTATAAATTCTCAAAACAATATTGAAGCGACTGGTATTCCTTCTCAAAATACTAATGGAAAAGGCGCTGTCTTTCTTTTAGACAGTGGTATCATTGGAGAAACAGCCCCGATGGTTGGTATTTTTATGGAGAAAATGAAACAAGAAGGTTTCAGAACAATGCTTAAAAGCCAATTCATAAAACATACCGATGCATGTGTAGATGATTTTTTGAAAGGCGATATAAAGTCACTTTTTAGAAACACCAAGCAACTGTCTAAAGTTGTTTTAAACCATTTTGCGCCCATGATTCCGAAACAATTTCATTCTATATGGAAAGCAGGAATTGAGTCAAATGCCTATTACCTAAAACTCTGCGGATCTGGTGGCGGTGGTTATATTTTAGGGTTTACAGAAGATTTTCAGGCTGCTCAAAAAGCACTTATAGATTATAAACTAGAAGTCGTTTATAACTTCTAAATCCTTACTATGTTTACGACCACTCAAAAACAGATCATGCTAAAATTATTTAGCATGTTTGTAGTCGTTAGAGGATTTAATCTAGCACTTATTGTTATTGCACAATACATCACGGCTATTTTTATTATGGCACCAAATCAGTCGCTTTCACAAGTTGTATTTGACCGTCCTCTTTTTGCGTTGATCTTAGCTACCGTCGGCGCCATTGCTTCTGGGTACATTATTAATAATTTTTATGACACCGAAAAAGATGTCATCAATCGTCCACATCAATCCATTTTGGAGCAGTATGTAAGTCAAAACACAAAGCTAATCCTCTATTTTATAATTAATTTTATAGTCGTTATCATTGCGAGTTATGTCTCTTTTAGATCGGTTTTATTTTTTTCAATTTATATTTTTGCGATTTGGTTTTATTCTCATAAAATCAAAAAAAGACCCATTATTGGAAATTTGATTTCTGCCATTTTAACCATTACTCCTTTTTTTGCCATCTTTTTGTATTACAAAAATTACAGTGGTTTGATATTTGTTTTCGGTTTTTATTTATTCCTCGTTTTATCAATGCGAGAATTAGTTAAAGATTTAGAAAACTTAAAAGGGGATCTCACTTTAGATTATAAAACTATCCCTGTCGTATATGGTGAAAAAATAGCAAAAACCATGGTTGTTGGTTTGGTTGTAATAAATATTTTAGTGACGGTCTATTTAGTATCTACATACAATTTAGGCAAGATGGATTATTTCTTTTATGGAAGTATAAGTCTATTGTTTTTAGTAGCCGTTCTGATTTGTACAGCACAGCACCATCAACACTATGTGCGGATTCACAAACTATTGAAACTTCTAGTTTTACTCGGCGTTTTTAGTATTATTTTATTAAACCCCAACCTCATACTGTCTAAGCTATTATAACCAAAAAAATTAGACGCATTGCCTATGAATGCGTTACATTTGCAAAAAATTAATCATGGCAAAAGTAAACAAGAATTCGGATAGACGTGTAGGGAAGTCTAGGCCTTCAAAATTGAAGGCTCCTGAAACTTCTTATACAAAGAAAAAGTCGACGCCCTCAAAACCAAAGGTGAAGGCGAATTCTAATCCTGATGAGATTCGTTTAAATAAATATATTTCAAATTCTGGAATGTGCTCGCGTCGTGAAGCAGACATGCATATCAGTATCGGAAGTGTGATGGTCAACGGAAAAACAGTCACTGAAATGGGGTATAAAGTCCGTTTGGAAGATGAAGTTCGTTTTGATGGGGCGCGTATCAATCCTGAGAAAAAAGCCTATGTTTTACTAAACAAACCCAAAGGATTTGCGACCACAACAAGTGAGGGTAAAGGTCGTACGGTGATGGATTTGGTAGCCAATGCTACGGATGCAAAAATTAGACCTATTGGTCGTTTGGGCAGAAATTCACTTGGATTAATTCTATTTACCAATGATGAGCAAATGCATGCTAAGTTCACTAACTCCAAACATGGGGTAACGCGCTTGTTTCATATGGAACTAGATAAACCCTTAAAGTTTGAACACCTAAAAAGTATACAAGAAGGCTTCAAATATGAAGGAAAACTCGTTTCAGTTGAAGCGATTAGTTATATTGAAGGGTCTCCAAAAAACGAACTTGGACTTCAAATAAAAAATACAGGAAATACTATTTTAAGATTGATTTTTGATCATTTTAATTATGAAATTGTCAAAATGGACTGTGTTACGATTGGACCTCTATCCAAAAAAGATTTGCCAAGAGGGCATTGGAAACATCTTACAGAGCAGGAAATAAGCAATCTAATGATGCTTTAATTTCTGGGCAGAATTTTGATTATATAATTCCCATACTAAAACTACTATCACAGGCAGGTATTCCAAACACAGCATATACCAAGTCTCATCAACACTAAATTGATTATAAGCAAAGTAGCTAAAAATCAACGTATAGCTCCATACACGAGCAAACTTATAATTTGTAAATACAGAGAGTAGCAATAGGCTAATAACATACCATGGATGTACTGTGGTAGAGATTAAGAAATAGCCGCTAAGTATCCATAATATTCTATGAATAAGCGCAGTTGTTTGTGTGTTGTGTTGAACTAAGAAATAGCTTGTGTGCAGCAGTAGATAACTAGCAACGATCAAGCCCATGGCATGAATTAGTGTTATGTTGGCTGTGGTTTCTAACACCCACTTTAATAGGTAATAAAAACTAGCATTAAACTCAAATTTAGAAAACCAAAGGCCAATGGTTGCACTGTAATTTTCAAAGAAGTCTCCACTTAAAAAGGGCAGAAAAAGCAGTGTAAAAACAATTCCAACACTTAAATAAAATCGAATACCTTTTTTCCAGCCTAATTGAGTTAAGAATAACGGTAAGCTTAGAATGGGCACTAGTTTTACAGCTATAGATAATGCCATTGTGAGAGCGGCTAAATGCCATTTTTTGCTATGAACGTAATACAATGCCATTATAAAAAAGAATAGCATCAGACCTTCGAAATGAAGGTTTCCTGTGAGCTCGATAATGACCAACGGATTTAACATATACCAGTAGATATTTCTTGTAGGGAGCTGGAATTTTTTGAGGAGCTTTTTCCCAAAAAAGAGCGTTCCTAAATCTGCGGCAATCAAAATAAGTCTCAATACGATCACTGACCCTAAAATAGTATGTTTAGATACAATTGCAGCAATGACGAATGGCAATTGATGAATTGGTGGGTAATTAGAGTAATGGCTTGCGCTCAGCGTTCCCATACCATCAAAAAGAGCCTTCATTTGTGGGAATAGATCGGGTTGGGAAACTACCAAGTCATTAGGCGTATTTAGGTAGGGATTCATTCCTGCCAGAATCAGACGCCCGTCCCATATAAATCGATAGAAGTCCTGTGATAAATTTGGAAGCGCTCCAATAAACACCAAACGCAACCCGATTGCTAAATATGTTAAGTGCCGCTCTTTAATTTTTGGCTGTTCTAATATCAGGTAATAAAACCCAAAAAGAACGCTATAAATAGCGAGTAGGTTGAAGTGTTCAAACCGAGCCAGCTTATACGCCCATAGGGCATATAAAATCATGCTGAGGCTACCCCAAAGAAATAAGGTGTTTTTCGAATTTAATATTGACCTATTGAATTCCACAAGCCAGGGATTAGAGGTTAAATTTTAGACGAAATGGATTTAAAAAATACAAACCCAAATCCTAAAAATAGCATTAAATGAAAGGGGAACAATCCAAAGTCACCACCTTGATCGCCTACTATAAAAGCACTATACATTCCGAAACCGAAATAGAGCATCAAGATACCTTCAAATACCACATGCACAGAAATGTTTTTCTTAAGATATTTGTTGGTTTTCCAATTGTCAGAAAGGGCATTGATGTTAAATTTTGGGGTGCGTACAAAATCACTTCGTTTGCCAAAATGACCTTCTAAAACAGCTATTGAATTGTGTAAAGAAAAGCCCATTGCAATCGAGAAAAATGTAAAAAATAAAACAATGTATTGCACAAAGTTTTTTAAGCTAGAACCATGCGTTTTTTTGTACATGAACCAATAGCAAATAAAGAAGATAAGTGTGCTAATCACAAAAAAGCTCATGACATAAAAATATAGTTTCAAATGCGCATATTCATTTTTTATATAGAGCATTGGAATGCTTAGGATCCCAACGATTAACACATTTAAAAACATGGTACTGTTCAATAAATGTAACAGGCTATGTAATTTTGTCTTCGCAGAAATATTTTTACTTTTTAAGACGCGCCACATCATTTTTTGAAAGTTCTCAGCGCCGCCTTTATTCCAACGAAATTGTTGTGATCGAGCAGCACTTATAGCGACTGGTAGCTCAGCAGGAGTTTCAACGTTCTCTAAGTATTTAAATTTCCAGTCTTTAAGTTGTGCCCTGTAACTTAAATCAAGATCTTCAGTTAGCGTATCACCTTCCCAATTTCCAGCATCAATAATACAGGTTTTTCGCCAAACGCCGGCGGTACCGTTAAAGTTGATGAAATGCCCTTTTGAGCTTCTCCCGACTTGTTCAAGAGTAAAATGAGCGTCTAAAGCAAAGGCTTGTATTTTTGTAAGAATTGAATAGTTTCGGTTAATATGACCCCAGCGTGTTTGAACTACACCTACCGCTTCATCCTTAAAAAACGGAATCGTGCGTTTCAACCAATCGGTTTGAGGGAGGAAATCTGCATCAAATATGGCTATATATTCTCCTTTAGCAATGATTAAACCTTCTTTTAACGCCCCTGCTTTAAACCCTTCACGATTTGTTCTTTGAATGTGTTGAATATCAAAACCTTCTTTTTGTAAGGTTTGTATCAAAATAGCGGTGGATTCAATGGATTCATCGGTAGAATCATCAAGAACCTGAATTTCTAATTTATCCTTTGGATAGTCAATTAGGACAATGTTTTTCAACAAACGATCCATCACATAAATCTCGTTAAATACGGGAAGTTGTATGGTTACAAAAGGAATTTCATCAGCATTTGAAAAATCAAATTCAGGCGCTTTTTCTATAACCTTCTTAGCTCCTAAATAGTTAAACAACAAATTTAATTGAGCCAACGCATACATAAAAATGAGAATGAGTGCTGTGGAGTAAACTAAAATTATGATGATTTCTAAAAGCATTATTTGAAGCTGTATCTAAATATCCAAGTTAATATCTTAATTCCTGCAAATATACTACCTTTTACCGTACCAGAAACTTTTGAAACTCCTATTCTATTTCGGTATTTTACAGGAATTTCCTCGTAAGTAAATTTTTGTTTTAATATTTTGAGTTGCATTTCGACCGTCCATCCATACGTAGGGTCTTCCATTTTTAATTCAATGAGTGTTTTATATGTAATAGCTCTAAATGGTCCAAGATCTGTAAATTTTGATTTAAAAAATAGGCGCATTAAAAAAGTGGCTAGCCAATTCCCAAAAATTTGTTGGGGTTGCATGGCTCCTTTTTCACGAAGTTCTTCTACACGGCTTCCTATCACAAAATCAATATTTTTTTCAAGGATNGGCGCTATGATTTTGCTGAGTTCTTCGGGGTAATCACTATAGTCTCCATCTAAAAACACCACGATGTCTGTATTGGTTTTTTGCTGTTTGAGATACTCAAGACCTTTTAAACAGGCATTTCCATACCCGCTTTTAAATTCTGAAATTACAGTGGCACCTGCCTGCTTCGCATTTACAGATGTAGCATCCGTGGAGTTGTTGTTGACTACAATGATTTCATTCACAATTGATGGAATGTCGCGAATGACATTTCCTATTGATTTCTCCTCATTATACGCAGGGATAATGACTTTTATGATGCTTTCTGCATAATTTGAATCACTCAAAACAGGACTTATTTATCTTGGAGTTGATCCATTAAATTCATTTCATTACCTAGCATGATATCGCTACTTCCAATACGCCCTTCTTCAGGGCCATTCTCTAATTTCAGAACACCTCTTGGACATACAGCACTACAAATCCCGCAGCCCACACAACTTGCACGTACTATATTTTCTCCTTTCTGAGCATAGGCACGTACATCGATGCCTTGTTCACAGTAGGTGGAGCAATTTCCACAAGAAATACACTGAGCGCCATTGGTAGTGATTCTAAACCTTGATTTGAAGCGTTGAATGACCCCCATATATGCGGCTAACGGACAGCCAAATCGGCACCAAACTCTGTTTCCGAAAATGGGATAAAATCCAGTACCAATGACCCCGGCAAATATCGAGCCGATCAAAAAGCCATAAATATCTTGAAGTGTTTGTACTTTAATTCCGAGAACTTCATAGGTGCCGGCAAAATAGCCGTATAAGGTCAAACCAGTCATGAGTACTGCAAATACGAGTACACCATGAACAAGCCAGCGCTCTACTTTCCATGAAAACAACGATTTATCAGATAATTGACGATAAGGATCTCCTAAAGTTTCTGCCAGTCCACCACAGCCACAGACCCACGAACAGTACCAGCGTTTCCCAAAAAAGTAAACCATCACTGGTACAATAACGAGCGTTAACAACACTCCCCAGACCAAAATAAACAACCCAAATCCTCCATTTGCGAGCAATTCATCCAAGTTCCATTTAAAGAAAAAATCATAGTCCAATGGAAATGCATTTTTGAAATCGTACCAAGGTTTTTCAAATCGGACAAGGATCTCAGGAATTAAAAACGCAAAGACAATCTGAAAAAATAAAACCGACGTCGTTCTTAGCACTTGATATTTGTTGTGCCTGTATTTGATATACATTCGAACTGCCATCACGGACATAATTACACAATATAAAAATCCATACAAAAACCATTGACTCGCCGGGTTTCCACTGAGGGATTCACTTATAGGATCTACTAAATAGACCCAATTGATCATATAGCTAGGTCTGAAATATAAAACCAAATAAAAGAGAATTAAAAAAGCAAATACAAACCAGGCTATCCAACCTCTGTTGGTGGCACTGCTGTGGAATATGTGGTTATTTTTTATGCCAGCAGGGCCTTTTAAGTTGAGTGCTGGCAGCATAAATAAAAGCGCTCCCAAAATGGCAAGACCAAAACTTAAAAACCAGAGTTGAAGTTTATTTTGAACCACTACTCCTGTGCCGGAGAACTTGACCATTTGATACGCCAAACTGTGTGGTTTTGTCCAAATGACTTGTTCCCATTCTTTGTTTGTTTTGTGATAGTCATTAGCAGATTCTACGGCTTTTGCTATCGAATTAGCAAGATAAAAAGGCGTTGAAAATTCTGTGCCTACAATTGAGTTTTCGAGGTCATTAATAAACACCGAGCTTGTAATATTGTTTTGAGTTACAAAATCTTCAAAAGCATCAGAAGTTAGTTTAAACTGCCCCATAAATAAAATACTGATAAATAGGGCGGATACGGCGAGTATAAGGCCAAGGCCTAGTGTTCTTATTAGTTTCATATCAGGATTTTAGGGTAAAAATTTGTGACCAACGTTTCTTTTTTAATTTAAGATCCCGGTTATTTTCGGAATTAAATTTCTCTAGGACGTCGTTGTAGTAGGTTTTATAAAATTCGGGATCGAAATGCGCAATTTGTAAATGTTCAAGCACATAGTCTATAGTTTGATTTTGGTCGAGCCAGCGGTTAAAAACCTCGTGTCGCATTCGAATTCCAAACGTATTAATTCCTAGGAATAGCTGTGTATTTTTGTCAAAAGCGATGGTTATACATTTGTTTTTATCTGGATGCATCCAATGAAAATGGGCTTCATTAGTTTTCATGTGTTGCTCGCTATTGACCCAGCCATAGGTTTGATATTCGATATCAAAAAACTTGGCGGAGTTGAACCAATGCCCAGGGGTGTAGAGTGTTTCCTTTTTACAAATGGTTTGAGCGACGGTTTCGCCCATGATTCGTCCTGTATACCAGACGGCTTCTATAGGTCTTCTGCCTTCCACAGCGACGCGTTGTTCCGCACAATCACCAATGGCATAAATATCTTTGATGTTGGTTTGAAGGTCTCGATCCACTAAAATTCCGCGATTGGTTTCAATCGTTGAGTTGTCTAAAAACCCAATATTTGGTGAGACGCCAGCGGTAAGCCCTACAATATCACAGTCAATTTCTTCTCCAGTTTCTGCAATCACAATTGATCTCACATGGCCATTTGCATCTGAATTTATATGTTTTAAATTTGATTCTAGGCGTAAGTTTATGCCATTTTTTCTAATCTCATAATTGATCATTTCACTTTCCCCGCTAGGCAAAATCCCACTCCAATAACTATCTTCTCTCACTAAAAAGGTGACGGGAATGTGTCGAGAATGAAACATTTCGGCAAGCTCAATGCCTATTAATCCACCGCCCACTATGACGGCATGTTTACAAACTTTATTGTTAGGCGCATAGGATTCAATGGCTTCTAAATCTTGTTTATGGTATAAGCTAACAACGCCTTTTAAGTCTTGGCCAGGCCAGCCAAATTTGTTTGGTTTACTTCCTGTGGCGATGATGAGTTTGTCAAAAGCGAGTTGCTCACCGTCAGTGAAAACAAGTGTCTTTTGAGTCGCATCAATTTGTTTTACAAACCCTTTTTTGAGGGTAATGTCGTTTTTCTTCCAAAACCAATCTTCATAGGGTTGTGTGTGCTTAAACTTCATATGCCCCATATAGACATACATCAACGCTGTTCTTGAGAAGAAGTATGTCGCTTCCGACGAGATGACCGTAATTTTTTTATTGGATAGTTTTCTGATATGCCTGGCGGCCGTGATTCCAGAAATTCCATTTCCAATAATAGCAATATGTTCCATACTAAATAAGTTTTTTGGGGATTAGTACTTAAAGACTGATGTTGAAACTCTAATGTTTATGACATCATAAAGTTAATGAATATTTTTTAGATAATAAGCTTCTAGTGTTTTTGGAGGCGCTCCGCAGAATTTTTTTAAATGGATCATCCAAAAATGATACTGTAATGTCCAAATTCCGTTCGTGTGATACCTTCGTGAAGAGGTGGTCAGCCAATGCGGAAGCACTTCAAAACCATACTGCTCATATAGTTTATAAATCAGATCATTGTCTTCATAAATCGTAAATTCCTCATTATAACCGCCAACAGTTTCAAATGCATTTTTTTCTACAAATAAACTTTGATCGCCCCCACGACAGGATTTCCAATTAAATTGAGTGAACCAGCCTGCCAGTTTCAACCACCAGTGGCCACTGTCAAATTTCATTTTGAAACAGCCTGCTTTAGCTTTTTTGTGTATGGCTTCTATTATGTATCGGTCGAAATTTTTTGGAGGAATTGAATCGGCATGTAAAAAATACAGGATAGTTCCTTTTGAGTTCAAGGCTCCAAAATTCATTTGTTTTGCGCGTCCTCTAGGGCAGTTTAGTCCAAATATTTCAGGGTGTTTTTTTGAAAAATCAGTCACTATTTCTTGAGATCCATCCGTGCTGCCGCCATCAACGACTCGGATTTCTGAAATTAATTTCGTGTCGGAATTTTTAAGCAAGTAAGTTAGAAGCGTATCTAAGTTTTCAGCTTCGTTCAACACTGGTATAATAATGCTGATCTTATTCATTAAGTGACCAATTATAATTTTGATAATTGATTTTAGATTCAGCTGAAATTTTCACAGTACTGTAAGTATTTAGATAGTCTATAAACGCATTGCCTTTTGGAAAATCGGATTTAAACCATTTGAATATTTTTGAAATTGTAATCTTTGATGGGGTTATGCTATTTTTTGATGAATCATTTATAAAACGAGTTGCAGCTTGGTCCAGTTGGGTATTGAGGGTTTCGGCTTCGTAGGCACAATTCCAAAGTTTTGGGCAGGACTCGGACGCGCACACAATTGCAAAATGAATACGAGCATCGCCCATAGGCCTTAAAATCTCATGTTCAATCGTATTTAATGTTAGGGTTTCACCATTAATTTTGATAAACTTTTGGCCCCATGGATTTTTTAAGTCCTTAATACTTTCTATCGGGTAGTTGTCAAGAATCAGTTGAACGTATAGGCATTATACGCATTGATCCAATACGCTTTTTTTTCAGAAGTATTCCAGTTTTCATTAGGTGCATTCGAAGCGAGGTCGTCAAGATAATCACTTAATACAGTTCGATTATTTTGTAACCTTTTATAATCTACAGCGCCCTTGTCTGTGACATAGGTTTGCAGTGTTTTGGTCCACTTAGAGTGATCCATGGATTGCGAACTTGTTGTCGTGGAACATAGGATCAAAGCAAAGATTAAAATTCGTGTCATAGATAATTAGATTAACAACAGCCGCCTCCATCATAATGAAAAGTAGATTCACTAAAATATATATCGTCTCGGTTCAGGTTTTTTAACGCACCAGCAGTTTTGTCACAAATGGCTAAAGGTTGATTTTTCACTAGCACATGGCCAGCTTTATCGTCAAAAAAATCATCTTTGCCGTAATAGATCGCTGCTTTTCCGGTAAATACGCAAGGACCGTCTGCGGGCATTGGATCCTTGATGGCTGCGACTTCTATCGACTCGATATAGATCAATTCATCGGTATTATACTGAAGCGGATCTAAAATTCTATAGGGTTTTCTGGCGCGTATTTCGATAGTTCCAAACCCAGCATCCGTGAGCATTTTTACGTATTCAGCAATAGGAATACTGCCGCTCAAACACAAGGCTCTTAAGCGATCATCATCACGGAGCGCCTCATTCATGGGCTGTTCACAAGTTGGGTCGCTCATCACCAATTTTCCGTGAGGTTTCAAAACGCGGTACATTTCTGAGATTGCTTTTTTGAGGTCTTCGACCTTAAAAATATTAAACAAACAATTTTGCGCCGCAACATCAATGCTGTTGTCTTCTACAGGTAAGTTGAGCGCATCCCCTTTTTTGAGGCTTACAAATTCTTTGTCAAACCATGGGTTTTGTGCTTCGGCTTCTGTAAAATTTTTCTTAGAAGCATCCAGCATTTCGTCAACGACATCCACGCCAATCACACCGTCTTTTTGACGACTGAAATACGCGAATTGTAGTAACTCCATACCACCGCCAACGCCAACATATAGTATTTTTGGGTTGTTGGTAAGATCACGCGCATGAACGGTACTTCCGCAGCCATAATTCATTTCTTGCATGATTTTTGGAATTTTTAACCCAGGGAGTTCCCAAATTGGGTTGGTGGTGCAGCAGAGCCCAACATCTGGGCTTAAGGCTGCTTCTTTGTAAACATCGTGGGTGGTGTCTAAGTAGCTCATTTATAGGGTTTTTATTAATTCTTTAAATAGTGTAATCATATCTGGTTCGGCTTTGGCAGCCATTTCAATTATTTCTGAGATATTAACCGATTTTAGGTTTTCTGGGTCACATTCATCTGTTAGCACAGAGACGGCAGCCACTTTTAGTTTAAGGTGATTTGCGACAATGATTTCTGGTACGGTACTCATGCCTACTGCATCTGCGCCCATTAATTTCAACATTTTATATTCTGCGCGGGTTTCAAGTTGTGGTCCAAAAACACTTACATAAACGCCTGAATGTAATTTAATATTGTTTTTATGGGCAATGTCCTTAAAGCTGCTGTTTAGTGCTGTATCATAAGGTGCGCTCATATCTACAAAGCGTTCGCCTAACTGTTCTACCCCTTTAAACGCCAAAGGAGAACTCCCTTGAAGGTTGATATGATCCTCGATAAGCATCAATTCGCCTTTTTTGTAGTCTAAATTGAGGGCTCCAGACGCATTAGACACTAAGAGTGTCGAAATACCCAAGCGTTTCATGATCCGTACAGGATAGGTCACATCTTGTAAAGAATAGCCTTCATATAAATGAAAACGGCCTTGCATGACAATTACTTTTTTGCCTTCCAAAATGCCATAGATTAGTTTTCCTTTATGAAATTCAATGGTCGCTGTCGGAAAATTTGGAATATGGTTGTAGCTGACTTCTTTGATGATTTCAACATGGTCCAAAAGTTGTCCGAGTCCAGTGCCGAGTATAATTCCAATTTCTGGTGCTTCAAATCCTTTTTCTTTTAGGTAATCAGTAGTTTCTTCAATTAGTTTTGTCATAATTTTTTAGCTTACGTAACAATTTTGGTTGCGCTTGTAGATCTTCAAATGTATCAATGTCATTCAAGGCTTCCAAAACTTTAACGTTTTGTTGTTTTAAATTGGTTAATGTGGCTTCCAAAACACTGTCGGTTCCCCATTTTTTATTTTTAAATACAGCGGGATGTACTGCTTTCATTCCTAACAAGTAATAGCCGCCATCGAGAGACGGACCAATAACGAGGTCGTGGTTTTTCAGTGCTGTAAATGCATCCTCGATGTGGGAGGGTTTCAAATCATATAAATCACTTCCTACAATTACTACGTTTTCGTACAAATCTTTAAAAGCGGTTTCAAAAGCATTTTCCATTCGTGCGCCTAAATCGTCTCCTTCTTGTAGTTTTTTTTGAAAACGCCGATCATCCCATACATCATTGTATTGAATTTTTTCAGAGTAATATACGACTTTATCACTTGATATTTGCTGTATTACAGAAGCCGTATGCTTGAGTAATATTTTATAGATATCTAGCGCATTTGCATCCCCAACAGTTTTGGAAAGTCGTGTTTTAACTTTTCCTAATTCAGGGTTTCTCACAAAAACAATGATTAAGTTTTTACTCATATATTTTAATGCCTTTTAATAAATATTTACCCCATTTTTTGGAAAAGGCATGTACTTTAAGTGTTTGCTCTTGCTTCGCGTTATAGACTTTTTTGTCTGAGTTGATCCATTCAAAAATACCACCATATAAGTTATAAACGGTTGTATATCCTGCTGCAAGGAGTTTCTTTCCAATAATTTCAGAGCGAACACCAACGGAACAATACAGCACAATTGTACTGTTTTTTTGAATCCCTAAGGTTTCTATTTTTGAGATCTCAAAATCATCAAATCCTACAGTGATGGCGTTTTCTAGGTGGCTTACTTCATATTCTGATGCTTCCCGTGTATCTAAAATAATGGTGGGAGTTTTTAAGTCGCTAAGCTCTTCTACATATATATAAGGAACAGAGTGATCATTGTATTTTTTCAATACGTCATCGATAGATGATTGCCCAAATCCATTTGTGCTCACGAGGAAAATTGCCATAAAAATTATACTCTTGTTCATATTATACAACGGTTCCTTGACAACTACTGCCTGCACCAGCTGTACAGCCATAACAGTGTTGCGAGATACAAATAGTACGTTTGCTAAGTTCCTCTTTATTAAAATCACGAATGTGTTGTACGGGACTGTCGACATTTAATTTAAGCATTTGATTAAAGTCACAGTCATAGAGCCAGCCATCCCAACTAACCGACAGGGTGTTGGTACACATCACATTATCCACTGCAGCTGGATTAAACGCTTCGACCAAACTATACATATAATCTTCGTAGTTTTCAGAGGCAATAAGGTAATCTAAAAAGCGACTGATAGGGAGGTTGGTTATAGAGAATAGATTATGAAATTGAATATCAAAATTGGTGGACAATGCTTTTTTGAAATCCGCTTCCAGGGCCATTTGATCGCCGGGCAAAAAGGCGCCGGATGGATTGTAAACCAAATCTAGTTTAAGATCCGAATCGGGCATGCCATAGCCTACTGCATTTAATAATTTTAGTGCTTTGATGGAGGCATTAAACACACCGTCGCCACGTTGCTGGTCTGTTTTTCCTTCGGTCCAGTGCGGCATAGAAGAGATCACATGTACGTTATGCTTTTTGAAAAATTCAGGCAGATCATTGTATTTTTTATTGGCTGTTATGATGGTCAAATTAGAGCGTACAATCACTTCCTTGATTCCTACTTTGGTAGCTTCTTCTACAAACCATCGAAAATCTGGGTTCATTTCGGGGGCGCCACCGGTGAGGTCTAGCGTATGTGCGCCTGTTTCTTTGATCACGTCCAAACATTGCTGCATGGTTTCACGGGTCATGATTTCTTTACGATCGGGTCCTGCATCCACATGGCAGTGTGCACATACTTGGTTACACATATAGCCAACATTGATTTGTAGGATCTCTAATGTTTTTGGTTGGAGCGGCAATTGATTTAGTGCGGCTAATTTTGTGCTAAATCTAGGGAGCGCACCATTCTGAAAAACACCGTTAGATAAAATTTCTAGTTGGCGTTTGGCGTTGGCAAGTTCGTTTTCGCGTTTTTTTAGGGACGTTAGTTTCATGGTTTACATGGATAATTTTTTATACTTATTCATCATTTGTACACTATGCACTAGGGTGGCACCACTTTCGATGGCGGCTCCAGCATGGACAGCTTCCATCATTTCTTCTTTGGTGATGCCGCGTTTTAGACCATCTTGGGTGTAGGCATCAATACAGTAAGGACACTTTACGACATGCGATACGGCAAGGGCAATCAGCGATTTTTCGCGGGCTGATAATGCGCCTTCCTCGAAGACACTTCCATAATAATCAAAGAATTTTTTACCGAGGTCTTCATTCCACTCTGTAATATTTCCAAATTTACGTAAATCGGACGGTTCATAATAGGTGTTGCTCATATTGACTTTTTAAGACTGTTTATATAATATTTTTTAAAACTAGTGAAAATTCTCCGAAATCCATAAAATTCACAATTCTTAATCGTGTTTAGTCATGTGTACAAAACACTACATTACCACAACAGTCCCTTGCATTTATAGTTACATTTTTTTCTTTTAAAACGCAAGTTATGTATAAAATTCGTAATTATTACAGATTATAATGTAAATAATGTAATTTTTTAATATAAAAATTGAATAATGTATATTTTTTGTTGTGGTAAATTATTTGTGCATCAAGGGGGGCGTTTCTTAATATTGAAGGTATAACTCTAAATTTATTTATTATGAAAAAAATTACTTTATTAATGATTGCATTGTTTACCATTAGTGTGGCAATGGCGCAAACTACTTATTCCCCAATTTATGATGGAACCTTTGGTAATGCTATTTATTCTCAAACTTTTACTTTTCCTACAGGAGCTGAAGCTTGGGCAGGATTCGCTAACAACAACACCAGTATTTATCCGTTGTCATTTCCAAATGGAGGTGAAGTTAGGTTTAAAGCTACTGTAGCAACAGACGCCGAAGTTTTCTTTAGATTTGAGAGACTTCCACATCCAGATGTGGAGCCTTCTATCATCACAGCCAATGTTTCTTTATTAGCTTCAAATACTGCTGGTACTGAATATTCGGTTACCATCCCTACCCATGCTACTCAAACTTATAGCTCTGCTTTAGTGTATATAGTAACTAGAGATGTAAATGTCACTTTATCTGAAATCAAAATTATCACATTTGATACGGACGGAACCACAGTTCTTAAGTCTGATACCCCTGTTTATGACGGAATTTTTGGTAATGCTATTTATTCTCAAACCTTTAATTTTCCTACAGGGGCTGAAGCATGGGCTGGATTTGCTAATAACAACACGAGTATTTATCCAATGACATTTCCAGCAGGAGGCGAAGTGAAGTTTAAAGCTACTGTAGCAACAGACGCCGAAGTTTTCTTTAGATTTGAGAGACTTCCACATCCAGATGTGGAGCCTGCTATCAACACAGCCAATGTTTCTATATTAGCTTCAAACACTGCTGGCACGGAATATTCGGTTACTATCCCTACCCATGCTACTCAAACTTATAGCTCTGCCCTGTTGTATGTAGTAACTAGAGACGTAGATGTTGTTCTTTCAGAATTTTCTATTACTGCAAATGCCGATACCGCCTCCGTCGACGATTTTTTCGCGAACTCCGTAAAACTACACCCAAACCCCGCCAATGGTGTTGTGAGATTTTCTACAGTCACCAATGAAGCTTTAGAGGTTTCTGTGTATGACCTTTTGGGAAAACAAGTGATCCCTGTACGAACGGTGCAGTCCCAACTTAACATCTCTAGTCTAAACCCCGGAATGTATTTTGTAAATATGAAACAAGGAGCAAGTGTGGCTACTAAAAAATTGCTTGTAAATTAAATTATAACTAACCATTCAGATTTAATTTCAAAAAAGCCTCAAGTACTGGAGGCTTTTTTTGTGGAGTCCGTTCACTTTTGTAATAAATGAGTATGTCACATAATTTGATAAGGCGATTTTATAAGTCGTAATGACTTTTTGTTTCATCATGCTTTCTGTATTTAACTGCATTTACTAATCTGTGAGTTAGTGCGCATGAAGTAGCGTTGTTTAATGTAGCGTTATATTGCGAAAATCACAAACGATTAGTCAAGGATTAGATGATTCTAGCGTTTTTACACCCTTTTGTATCTTAAATGTTTATTTTTTAAACTACAACATTGCACAATAAAAACTATACAAAACCTATACATTGTAAATTTTTACGCCAATTTTATAGGATTTATAGTTTCTGTAATATTAAATTTTTACTGATTAAAAGTGTGAATATGACAAAAAATATAACGAATAACTAATACTGTATGACATTTGTAGTGTGTTGTTTAACAATTATACATTTACATTAAACTAAATTTACATTCAACTAATTTTAAAAACTTTTAACATGAAAAAAATTACATTATTATTGTTATTTCTTGCAGCGATGCAAGCTTACGCACAACCAAGTGAAATAATTATTACAGCACCCACAGATGCTTCGTCAGTTAAAATTACTGGACCATGGTGGAATTGGGCTGTCGCAGGAGGTCCTGAAGCAACTCAAAATTCTTCTGGAGATTGGGTTATTACCCTCAATGGTGCCGGGACTGAAATGGAATATCTCATTGTAGTAGATGGAGTTCAAGAAGATTTAATTGATAACACCGCCAATGATGGGTGTTTAGCAACAGTTAATGATGGAAATTTAGCTACAGACTATTGGAGTTATGCTAATAGAAAATGGTTACCTACTGATCCTTTAATTTATACGGTAACTTATGATTCTTGTCAACAAATAGCTTCCCTGCCAACAGATTGTTCAGGCTCTACTAGTGAGGCTAGTGAAGGTACTTATTCCACTGGGATTAACTATGCTTTTACGTCTTCTGGGACAGATGTGCTAGTCAGTTTTGAATTATTAGATACAGATAAAGAAGGTTTTAGTCCTCAGATATTTATTGCACCTAGTACTTTTATAAATATGGATTCTTCTAATGCTCCAACTTATACAGCAACGCTTTCGGATAGTTATTCTGTTGGAGATGAGGTTAGTTTTAAATTTAGAGGCGCCTATGCAGGTGGTCTAGTTACCTCAAGACTCTTCACATATCTTGTAGGAGGAGCAGACTGCTCTACAGCTGGCGTAGAAGATATTTCAGCTAACGCAGTAAAAATGTATCCTAACCCAGCAAATGGTGTTGTATATTTCTCAACATCTGTTAATGATGCGTTAACAGTTTCAGTGTTTGACCTATTAGGAAAACAAGTAATGGATGCTCAAAACGTACAGTCACAACTTAATATTTCTAGCTTAAACCCTGGAATGTATTTCGTGAAAATGACTCAAGGTGCAAGTTCTGCTACTAAGAAATTAGTCGTAAAATAAGGTTTAACCAACCCAATTTAATTTTTAAAAGGCTTCCATTTGGAGGCCTTTTTTTATGCCGTCATTTCTGCTACGGTCTATGGATACGAGGGAAATAGGTCCGAAGTCATCTCATGACGTGGGGCTAAAAAAAGCAAGCTTTATGTTTTAGCTTGCTTTTGATTTATTCGTACTCAAGGTGGGAGTATCGCCCTTCGGTTGTTTTTCCCCAAAGCGTCGCTTTGAAAATCAAAACCTCACAAAAACAAAAAAGCAAGCATTATGTTTTCGCTTGCTTTTGATTTATTCGTACTCAAGGTGGGAATCGAACCCACACGTCTTGCGACATTGGATTTTGAATCCAACGTGTCTACCAATTCCACCACTTGAGCAATTTATTTGGAGTCGCGCAAATATCGTAATTTTTCTTTACCTATTCCCGATTTCCAATAGTTTTCTCTATTTCTTGCTTCTACTTTGCCTCTTGAATTTTTAATAGTTAATAAGACTATAAAATTATTTCTATAATCATATAAAAATAGTCCCTTATATCCTTTAAGAGTTCAAATAAAGTTCTAAATTTGCAGCTTGAATAAAAAATTAATTTAAAGCTCTCAAAAACAGAACGCTATCATGTCTAACGTCATTCCAGAACCAAAAATATTCGCCTGTACCAATACCATGGTATTAGGAAAAAAAATTGCGGCTTCCTACGGAATCCCTCTGGGAAATGTAATTACATCGACCTATAGTGATGGTGAATTTCAACCGTCTTTTGAAGAATCTATTCGAGGAACTCGGGTGTTTTTGATTGGTTCTACCAACCCAGGACCAGAGAATTTAATGGAATTATTGTTGATGTTAGATGCCGCCAAACGTGCGTCTGCCAGACATATTACGGCTGTCATTCCTTACTTTGGATGGGCACGACAAGACCGAAAAGACAAACCAAGAGTGCCTATTGCGGCAAAATTAGTCGCTAAAATGCTGGAAACAGCCGGTGCTACGCGCATTATAACGATGGACTTACATGCCGATCAAATTCAAGGGTTTTTTGAAAAACCGGTCGATCACATGTTTGCATCCACCATATTTTTACCGTACTTAAGAAGTTTAAACTTAGACAACCTCACCATAGCATCCCCCGATATGGGTGGTTCTAAACGTGCCTATGCCTATTCGAAAGCATTGGGAAGCGATGTCGTTATCTGTTATAAGCAACGTGCCAAAGCAAATATCATTTCGCATATGGAATTGATTGGCGATGTGACTGGTAAAAATGTAGTATTGGTCGATGATATGGTTGACACTGCAGGAACCCTTACAAAAGCGGCGGACCTGATGATGGAACGCGGCGCCTTAAGTGTAAGAGCCATTTGTACACACTCTATTTTATCGGGGAATGCCTACGAACGCCTCGAAAATTCAAAACTAGAAGAACTCATTGTGACAGATTCTATTGCGGTTTCACAAGAAAGCCCGAAAATTAGAGTCCTAAGCTGTGCAGATCTATTTGCCGATGTGATGACTAAAGTGCATCAAAACGAGTCTATTAGCTCAAAATTTATAATGTAAATCAATTAAATACTAAACACTAAATATAAAACATGAAACATCCATAACTAGAGCTCGATGCTTAAGTAAATAATTAAATGGATGTCGCATGTAACAATTAAAAATCAATAAATATAAATACATGAAATCAATTACAATTAACGGATCGAAAAGAGAAAGCGTAGGCAAGAAACCAACTCAAGCCTTACGTAATGCTGGACACGTGCCTTGCGTATTATACG
>JGI20154J14316_10001300_pt1 | contig 22115 bp, 11 predicted proteins | sample COG_04_FD_14316 | JGI IMG/M metagenome (IMG submission 14316)
TTAGGATCACTATCTGGGTAACGTTCTTTGTTTCTTACTTTCCAATCTCCATCAATATTGTTTGTATTCCCATCATCTTCATCATAACCAGGATCTTTTCTTACATGCATTCCCCATTTACCAAAATGAGCCGTTACATACTCAGGGTCATTTGCTTTGATACGCTCGTGTACCGTTACCTCTCCTTGACATCTTTTATCTCTTGTGATTGCCAAGATATCATATACTGTTGTATTTTGAAGTCTAGCCGGTGATTTTCCAAATTGGAAAGAGATCCTACTTGGTGTACATACGGGTGCTGCAGAATAAGCTTGAGAGAACACCAAACCTTTGGCTGCCATACGCTCTAAATTTGGCGTTTCGTAAAAATCGCTTTTTGAATTTTCATCTCCTTCAATCATCGCTACTGAAGTATCGGTCCATCCTTGATCATCGGTATAGAATACTATGATGTTAGGTTTCTTTGAATTTTGTGCCCAACCCATCTGTATTGACAAGCAAAACAATACTATCATTTTAAAAAGTAATCTGTTTTTCATTTCGGTATTTTGTTTATTTATGATTGTTTTTTTTATTTCTATTTTATGTCAGCTCCTTTAATTCGTTTAAATGACTCAGACGGGTATGGTTTAAAGTCAAACTCATTCAAGAATTTATAGGTCAATGCTAAATGCGATTTTCTAGTATATTGTGTATAATAAATGTCTATTTTATGCATTCCTTTTTGCAAGCCAATAGCACCATCAAAACTCCAGGCATCTACACTTGACGTCGAGTTTAGTCTGATTACTTCTTTGTCGTCAATAAATAACATTGAACCATCATCAGATCTTAAATTAAAATTGTAAATCTCATCTTTTTCAATTTCGATATACCCTGAAATATGCATCGCAAAATGTTCTTTTCCTTCTAATCCTAATACATCAAATTTCAATTTCGGAATAAAGTCTTCTGATGCAATGTTACCAGAAGCTACAGCGTTTAATTTTGAGAAATCAGGTAATTTCCTTAAAGAATTTGGCAGTTTGTACAACTCATATGATAAGCCAGAAACCAATGCCTCTTTTACAACAATTGGTGCTAACAATTGGTTCATTTTATAGCTTACTTTATAAGGAGTGTAATCAGTATCATTTCCAAAAGCCTTGATGATAAAATCGGTTGTTTTATCTATTGTAATTGCTTTGTCAAACAAAGGAGATTTCTCTGTTGGTTGGCGTCCGTTGGTTGTATATCTCAGTTTTGTTCCTGGAATAATATTCTCAGCAGATACAGATGTTGGCATAGAAAAAGTAGTTACTTTTGGATGCATCCAAACTAGTGTTTTTTCTGATTTTAATTTTTCTGCAACTAGCAAAGTAACCTCAGCATTTCCAGTTTTAGAAGAATATACGATTCCTTTATCGCTTTTCTTATTTTTATTTTTTGATTTGCTTTTTACTATTTTTCGTCCTTCATCAAAAGGCATAATATTCGTGTTTGCTAAAGGATTTCCTTCTACTGAATGTACCAATTCGTATTTTGATCCTTTCTTCACTCTTTCCACTTTTGTATGCACCCAATTTGTTTTTCCTTCTTTTACTACGGGAACATACATTTCAATAAAATTCCATGAGTCTGGCATATGCGGACTAAAACTAAAGCTGTCTTCTGGAATGGAATAATCAATACCACCGAGCCATTCAATTACGGGCAAAACCATGGCAATGTCCCAGTTGTAATACCTTGATCCCCATCCTTCAAATCTGTGATCCCAAGCTTCTGGTGCAATTGGATAGCCATATTCTCTAGTCATTGCGTTGAAATGATTCAATGTAGTAACTATACCAGCTTGTGTAGCATTTTGACGGAACAAACCATCTATTCCCAACCAACAGCTAATACTAGATGCTCTAAAAATTCCATTGGGAGGAGAATCTGCAGCTCTTGTATTCAATCCTAACGGAGATACAAAACCTTCTTCTGTATTCATTACAAATTTTTCAATAAAAGGCGCTGTTAATTCTGGTGTTAATGAGTTGTTTCTTAAATCTGCTAAATCCCAAATATCTTTCCATATGATTTCTTTTCTACGTTCATACTGGTCCATCAAGTGGGTCCATCTGTGTTTTAGAAACCAATCTGATTTTCTATCCACAAATGCTTTAAATATTTTCGCATCTTCTTTTTGTCCAAGTGCTTCAGCCATGTAAACTATAGATTGTGCTGAATTTACTCCTAAACCTTTTTGATCATTGTCAATATATAAAGGACGTACTAATTTAAAGTATACTTCTTTTAAAAATTCTTTATCCCCCGACTGTTTGTACATTTCCCAAATCTGTTCTACCGCTCCTTCAAAATTCATTCTTACTTTTGGTGAGTACCATGTAGTTCCAAAATTATCTGGCAAACTGTTGTTGTCTGATTTAAATGGCACCATAAACTGCCAAGACAAGGCATTCCCAAATCCCCATGCATTTTTATCAGCTACATAGGAACCCGCTCCACAATACGCCCAAGAATCCCAAAGGTGTAAGCCCATAAAATTATTAATGGCAGTTTGTGTGTGTGGGTATTGCTCATAACCTTCTTTTAGATCAGTGAAATACATAAAATAAATAGACCACAAGAAATAATAGGTTTTATTAAAAAGTTCGTCTGAAGATCTGAAATATGGAATTTGTTCATTTAGAACTGTATTCATAAAATCTGTTTTTGCAAGCAGAGGTGTCTCAATATTTTTGTGTTCTTTTTGTATTCTCTCAATAGCCTCTTTTGACTCTTCGTTTACTGCGTACGATAAAATTGCTTTTTCATTAGGAACTACATCAATGGAAAACTTGTAGCCTATGTTTCCGGTTGTCAATTTTTCATTAGCGAACGAATGGATTTTTTTATTTGAAGCCATGACGATATTCAAACCCGAGTACATCATATCTCCTTCCACAGCTTTGGTACCCCATTGCGCTTTGGTCATGGTTTTACCATTTTCTAAAAGAACCACAGCGTTTTCAGATTTGTCAAATGATATTTTCGAATTATTACTAAGTGTCATAGGTATTCCTGATGGATCTCCATCAAAAGTGGGTGTTTTCCAAGGATTGTAAAAACTCTCCCCTTGAAATTCAATTTGCAATGCTTTGTCTGAAGTAATTACCGTAGACAATACATCATTCAATGAAATAAACTTTTCTTCTTTTATGTTTGCACCACCCACTTGATATTCTACCAATAGTTTATCGGGTCTCCAATACATGGCTTTTGGTTCAGGTCTTTCAAAACGTTTTCCGTCAATAATCAAACTACCATAAGCTACTTTTGTATGCCTCCAGAATTCCCATCCCCAACAATCGTGACCAACACCACCTTCTGCACCAGCTTCTTTAGCATCAACAATCCCAAAACCTCTAGCACGTCCATCTCTGAACATTGGATGAGAAAAACCAATTGTTTCTAATTCTGTTATGTTACGATAATCTGCTCCGCCAGAACCTGCAACATAATAGATTTTATTTCCCGCAATAAAACCATATTGCTCACCATTAATATCTCTTTCTAAAAATTTACAATAATCTGTAAAAGGAGGTACTACATTTTGTGCTTCCATCAAATTAAACAGTAGAAAAAAGGGTAGGATTATAATGAGTTTGACTTGCCGTATCATTGATTTATTAGATTCTAAGTTTATAATCGTTGAGTATTCATTACTTATATAAACCTATTCAAATAGGTCATTAAGTTTTTTTAGACACTCAATTTAGTTGGTTGTTAATGATTCATCAAATAAAACATAACATCTTTCTTAAATAAAAAAAAACGTTCTTAATTTTAGCACAATAAAACAAATAATACCTTTCAAAATATTCAAAACAGCAGTACTTTATATTTATACTGTTGCTTTAAGTAATACCTTTTGTTATAGCTTGATAAATTTAACAGGCTTTTTTGAATCAACATGCAATACATAAATTCCTGCATCCAAAGAGGCAACATTTAATGTTCCAGTGGTAACTCCCTCCATTAAAACTACTCCTGCTATAGATATAATTTTATACGATACTACTGTATCTGAAACGTTTATATGTAGCGTTTCCTTTGCTGGATTCGGGTAGACAGAAACAACTGCTTCTGTAGCCTCTATATCTGTACCTAAAACACTACCATTCATCACAGCTGCAATTTCTACTGCACTCAACGCTCTGTCATAAAAATAAAGTTCGTCAATACTTCCTTTAAACTGTTTTTCTGTTACAGATGTCCCATTTTTCCTCTTTGCTCCCAAATAAAGAAGATTCGACCAAGTAACCATATCATACGTATTATCAAATCCGCCTTGATCTTTATCTAATACACCATCTACATATATTTTTGCATTTGTCCCATCAAAAGTAAATGCGAAATGTATCCAAGTACCCAGATCAGCCTGTTCTATTTTATCATTGGTAGCTCTGGCAAATGCACTTTTATAATTACTTCCTCCTGCAGGAGTTCTGTCTGTCTTTTTTAAAGAGACATACCCATTAAACTCATTATTTGTTGAGATTTCAAAATAATAAGTCTCCCCTCCAGAAGTGCTATTTAGAGATAAAACCCTTTGATCATTCGCTTGGTCGATTTGTTCAGGTTTCACCCATAAAGCTATAGTCTTTGTATTTCCGTCATATATAAAAGGAGCTGTATTGGCAACATCAAATTCCACATAGCTATCTCCATTTGTTGGGTCAATTTTTAAAGCATTGGCTCCAAATTTTGAACTACTGGTTAATGTAGTTCCATTTCCCACTAAGGCTCCAACACTTCCAGCTGCAGTTCCTGTACAAGTAACGTTCCCTCCCGTTAATGCATCAAAGTTAAAATAACCCACCATATCAGTTGGGGCTTGGGCGTTAAGCATGAAACCTGTCATTCCTAATGACATCATAATAATTGCTTTTTTGAAAGTTGTAATTTTTTTCATTTTATTTTAGTTTAATTAAATTGCTTTTTTGATAGTTGTAATTTTTTTCATTTTATACTAGTTTTAATAGTTAACAATTTATTGATTAATTAATTTATTATTCTTGAAAACATAGTGTTGATTTTCAGGTATTGTAGCATCAACATCTGTACGCCATTTTGAAAGTTGTTTATACAATTCATTCACTTTTTTAGGATGTTGTTCAGACACATCATTCGTTTCGCTCATATCCTCCGCCAGGTTAAACAGTTCTAGGCGGTTTTCATCAAAAAACTCTATCAATTTCCAATTATCTTTTCGGATTGCTCCGGCTGAACTTCCTCCAAGGAAATGCGGTTTTTCAAGAGGATAGTGCCAATAAAAAGGGTCTCTTTTCATGGTGATATCTGAATTTCCCAATACGTTTAGTATAGATACTCCATCCAATTTTTGTTTAGGGTCTGGTATGATTCCAGTCGCATTTATAAAGGTTGGATAAAAATCCATATTTGTTGTTAGTTGATTGCTGACAGTACTGGCTTTTATTTTGTTTGGCCAGTGTACAATCATGGGCACTCGAATTCCACCTTCATATAATTGACTCTTTCCTCCTCTTAATGGCATATTGCTTGTTACGTTAGGTGCTTCCCCTCCATTGTCACTTGTAAAAACCACAATAGTATTCTCCGACAATCCCAAAGCTTTCAATTTTTCCATAATTAAGCCAACTCCGTCATCAATACTTTCAAGCATTGCTGCTAGATGTGGGTTATAGCTTCCTGCCCAATGATTGCAAGGATCTCCAGCCAAACCTTGATCTTGACATAGGTAACAGTTCTCTCTAGTGCTTTTACCCGGATTATGTTTTTTTCTATATTTCTCTACCAATGCTTTCTTTCCATTTAGTATGGAATGTGTTGCAAAATGACTTACATATAAGAAAAAAGGTTTGTTCTTATTTTTTTCAATAAAGGATACCGCTTCGTAGTTAATCCTATCGGTTAAATATTCAGATCCTTGAAGCTTTTTATCTTTTACATTTAACCAAGAAATAGGCTGATCTCTAAATACATATGGGTAAAAATTAGCGCCATTACCTACCCCTTTTATTTCGCTTACCAACTCTTCATCGAAACCATGATCTACGGCACGAACTTCTTCCTTTGCTCCTTCATACGCATAGCCTGTAAGATGCCATTTTCCGATCATGCCTGTTGCATAGCCCTTTCGCTGAAGAATTTTCGCTAGTGAAATATGTTTGGTAGACAACGCTTCATCATTTGGTCGTAGGTAATCTAATATTCCAGTTTTCACTGGGTATTGTCCAGTTAAAAGCGCTGCTCTGTAAGGAGAACAAACAGGTGCAGCAGCATAGGCTTGTTTGAAAAGTATTCCGCTTTCTGCTAATTTGTCAATTTCAGGAGTATCATTAAAGGTATTACCATAACATCCTAGGTCAGCCCATCCCAAATCATCCGCTAAAATAAATACAATATTAGGCTTCATAGAATTCTCTTGAGAGACTCCACAAAAAGAACCTAAAAATAGTAATACACTCAGGAAAAACATGAGGGCACAGAATTTATTTCTCTGAAAATTAGCAATCAACATCATTGTTCTTCTTTTTTGGAATTTTTACTCTTCTGGTAATACGACTGTTACAAAATCATTCAATGATTCACTTTCTGCAACCAGTTTTCCATTTACCCAAATACATAGTTTGCTTTGGTTTCCATTGGCTTTCACATCCCAATCTTTTTTCCAAATAATATCTATATCACAGTCATGGTACTTTAAATCTCCCAAATAAAAATAATCCCATTTGTCTTCTGGCAACAAAGGCTCTAATGTAAACTCGTTTTTATGTGAGGCAATAAATCCTAAAAGGTCCTCAATTAACATATCTGGAAATGTAGAATGAAAATAATCTTGAACATCTCCAAAACCTTTTCCTTGTTCAGGTACATTTTGTACTACATCTCCTCCAATTGGCATTCTATACCCTCCATTTACGGGTAGGTACCATTCACCTATAGAGCGTCTACGTCCATGTAACTCCACGTACTTAAGTACTTGATCGTATAAAAACTCACGGTCATCGTTGGTTATTTTAGAGCGAGATTTTTTATAATTTTTCAAATAATTTGCATAGGCTTTGTAGACCACCGAGTTCTGGAAAGGCCATCCACGACCATTCCAACCATATGACATTTCATTAAAATAATCATGACGAAATTCAGCTGTAGACATTCCAAATTCTTTATCAAAACCATCGGGATTGTCAAATTGTTTCCAAGCAATATCATATTTAGCTTCATTTGTCGGAATCATATTAAAATACCAAGGTGTATAGCCAACACTTTCACGAATCATACTCAATTTGTCAACCACACCTCCCGTATGAAGGTTATCTCCTGATAAACGTGTATAAAAAAACGGATCTTCTATACTTCCTCTTTCGGTATAAAATTGAAATTCATCTTTATCTGTTGGTTTATGCCAAAGTGCATTGAGTATGTTTTTTTGCAATGTTTTTGCTGTCTGTGTATATTTCAAACTTTTAGCTTGGTCATCACTGTTTTTCGTTTCTGCTGCTTTTTGGGCGTACAATACTCCTAAGGACTTAAAATTACCATACATATAACTGTTTAAGGAAGGTCTAACAGTATAACAGTTTGGGTAACTAATTTCTAAATGATTTCCTCCAAACGCCTGAGGTTTAGTTGTATAATTTTCTAAATCAAAAGCTTGAGGATATACATTTGGATGATTTCTAGAACCCTCATTAAATGCTGCTCTCCATCCTTCTCCATCCGTAAAATAGCGTCTCCATTGTTCTTCTCCTTTGTAAGGCTCCTCAAGGTTTAAATTTGTATTGTAGTGTACAAAGTCTCCTTTTGCAGCGATCAATCCTAAAGTAGTAGAAATTGTAAACTCATTGGCATCATACATATCTAAACATTTGTAAAGTCCATCTGTATTCATACCTGGAGCTTTTACTTGAAATATTTGATCCCAAATCTGTTGGTGTTTTTCCATCGCAGGAAGCAACTGATCTCTCCATTTTGCATCTGGATGTATTTTTAACATGGCTTCAGAAGCATCTACCATCCAGCTCGTGTAATGATGACTTTGTGTTCTTGGTAAGGTAGACAACCATGTATTGTTCTGAAGTTGCATTTCTGAAGCTGGAGCTCCAGCAAACCAATATTCGGCATAGGATTTTATATACTTAGAATCTCGCATCCAACGTAAATCATAAAACTGATGTCCGGCAGGAGCTGGGATTGCACCACTTGTAGATGCCCATCCTGGGAATCCAGGAAATTCTGTAAAAACATAATAGTCTTTTCCTCCTTCATTCCATTCTTTTAAATGTTTAGAGATCATCCACCAACGATAGTTAAAAACTTCTGTAAAATCTTCACTAGAACATATAAACTTAGGCGCGTTTTGTTGTAGAAATTCGTTGTTGTTTTCTTTGTTTAGCCATCCATCAAATTCAGGTCGGTTTCCATTCAAATGGGAATAACCATTGAATTCATCTACATCTAAAGAAAGGGTTGCACTTGCTTTTTCTTTGAGACGATTTAGCTCTTTCGTAGGATCTGTAAAAACAACTTCTTCTTCTTTTTTGCTGTCAATATTTAGTTTCATCTCTAATACACCTGCAGAAAGCTGTTCGTAAAGTTGTATTTCTACGCGTATTTTATTGGTTTTTATCTTTTTTGCAAACGATACAATATTGAATTGATCTCTATCAACTCCATAAACTCCTTTAATTTCAGCTTCAATCCACTGCTCTTTATGTAGATAAAATACTTTCCAACTTTTAGGTAGACTCACCTTTCCTACCTGACCTTCGTCAAACCAATATATTCCTATATTTGATATTTTTTGCTTTGTATCAAAATCATACTGAAGCCATTCAATAGAGCCTAGATGAGGGTAAAAGGTATGTCTAGGAATTCTATAATCTGAAGAAGAAGCAGGTATTATTCCATCATTAATCGCTTCTACATCAGTATCTTCATTTGTATAAGAAGCACTTGGAGTTATCTTTTCCATGGGCACAACTGAGAACATCTCAAAGGAAATCCCAATTATCAATAAAAACGTTAACGAATATTTAAAAAACTTCATAAATCTTAATTTTTATAATTTATTAAAATGCTACTATTTATTATTTTTCTGTAGAAAACTTATAAACACATCTTGAGTAATACTTTTGACCTTTTTCTAGGATTGTAGACGGGAAATTTGCGACATTAGGACTGTTAGGGTAATGCTGTGTTTCTAAACAGAAGGCAGTTCGATGATTATAAGGTTTATTATTTTTTCCGACATCAGAACCGTCTAAAAAATTACCTCCATAAAATTGCAATGCAGGCTCATTGGTATATACTGACATGGAACGTCCTGATTTTGGATCCGTAATTTTAGCCGCAAAACGCAATTCATCATCCGTTTCATTCAATACCCAGTTATGATCATATCCTAATCCATAAACGAGTTGTTCAAAATTTGTATTTACACGTTTCCCTATTAGAGTTGGTATTGTAAAATCCATAGGAGTTCCATGAACACTTTCTATTTTACCATTTGGAATTAAACCATGATCAACAGGTGTGTAATTATTTGCATTGATCTCTAAAACATGATCATTAATAACGCCATTTCCAGCACCTTTTAGGTTAAAAAAACTATGATGAGTTAAGTTTATAGGAGTTGCTTTATCTGTGCTTGCCCAGTATTCGATATTTAATTCGTTTTCATCCGTTAGTGTATATACTACCTTTACTTTAAGATTCCCTGGGTATCCTTCTTCATTATCTTTTGACAAATATGTCAATTCCAATGTCTGATTGTCGATTTTGTTAGCGGACCATATCACATCATTAAAACCATGAATACCTCCATGTAAATGATTTTCTCCATTATTGGTTGCTACTGTATATTCTTTTCCTTCTAATGAAAATTTCCCGTTGGCAATACGGTTTCCATACCTTCCTATCAAGGCGCCAAAATAAATTTCATTACTATTTAAATAACCATCAAGTGTTTCATAGCCTAAAACTATATCTTCAAAACTCCCATTTTTATCAGGAACCCAAAGATTTACAACCCTTCCTCCGTAATTGGTGATTTGCGAAACCAATCCATTTGAATTACGTAAGGTATATAATGCAACAGACTTGTATTCTGAGGTATTCGTGTTAAATTTTGATGCATCAATTAACTTGATTTTAGGTGAGCTACATGCAGATAGAACCACCATTAACATCATTAGTATATTTCTCATTTAAGTATATTTTAGTGTTTTTATTATTTTTTAGAATTCTTTATTTTTCTTATTTATGGCCAAATTCAAATTGTGTTTCCAAGATTCCAACAGCAGCGTCTTTAAATGGAGTTATATTTATTTTGATGGCATCACAGATTAACTCATTTGCCGGGTGAATAACATTAAATTGGTCGACAAAAGTTCTATATTCATCGGTTATATACAATTTAAAAGGATACCATTTGGTTCCAATACGGTATTGAACATTCCATTCTTTTGGTTTTTTCACCAATCCGTTATGAGCACTTCTATCTGCCCAATACACTGAGATGCTTTCTATTGTAGATCTCTATTTAAAATCGATAGTTGTCCATTGCGACTTTCCATATTCTGGTGCCGTTGACCAACGCTTATTGCTTCCTCTATCAGCTGAAGCTCCAGGGATAGCTCCATCGCAAATAGCAGGCACCGATGCATCATTCACATTTTCACAAAAAGATGCTTCAATTTTATCTATATTATACACGTATTTTAAAGATGGTAAACTATTAATTGATGTGTTTATATCTTCAGGAATCCATACAGACATTGTTTTTCCCGCTCCACGATTACTCCATGTGTAATAAGGGATTAACGTAATTTTTTTATTCTCAATTTTTGATTTTGAGACTACTTTCTTCCAGTCTATTTTTATTTTGGGAACTCCTTTTAGAATTCCTGAATCAAATGAATCTATTTCAGAATTAAAATCTGATTTCATGTTAGGTACAATTAACCTTTGAACTTCATCAATATTATCTGGTTCCTCAGCACAATACACCAAGGGGCCTTTTGTAAAGGCTATTCTATTGGTGTTTTCTTTTACTTCTAGGTAAGAAGCAACCGACCTTACAGGCATTGGAAGCTTTAAACTGATTTGGTCTCCTTTTTCCCAAATCCTTCTAATAGTTGCAAATCCTTTTTCCACAGTAAATTCAACCGGATTTCCGTTTAATTCTATGCTTGCTTCTTCCGTAATTTTATTTGTAAAAGGATATAATTTTCCGGGTACAAAATTTTCATTCCCTACCCATGTAGGGATCCTAAAAGAGATTGCAAATTCTTGCTCCTTAGCTGAATCTAAGGTTAATTGTACGTCTCCTTTAAAAGGATAGTCCGAAACTTGAGTGATGATAACATTTCCATTTTTTAATGGAATTTCTGTTTTACTACCTGCATAAATAGTCAGAAAAATTTCATCTTTAGTATGCGCATACATATAACCAGGTGTTTGCAATATCAATCTAGAAATATTAGGAGGACAACAAGCTGTACCAAACCATTTTGCTCTATCGGCAATACCATGATTAAAGGCTTTTAATCCATCTGACTCTAAAGGGTTTACATAGAAAAAACGATTTCCTTCTATATTCATTCCCGCTAAAGAGTTGTTAAACAATGACAATTCAGCGATATCCAAATACTTAGCATCTTTATGTAACAAAAACATTCTGTAATTAAAGAAGACATTGGCTACAGCTGCACAAGTTTCATTATAGGCGTCTTTGTTTGGCAATTCGTATTCTGCTCCAAATCCTTCGATTCCTTTTATAGCTCCTAAACCACCTGTAATATGCATTTTTGTATTGACTAATTTCTCCCAAATAGCATTCAAGGATTTCTTATAGTCCGATTTTCCTGTTAAGGCATCAACATCTGCCATGGCACTGTACATGTATGCTGCACGCACTGCATGACCTGTTGGTTCAAGTTGATCACTTACTGGCAGATGTTGTTGAGCATATGATGAAGACATCACTCCTTCACCGTTTGGAATATAATTTACACCTCTGATATCTAAGAATTTCTTTGCCATATCCAGATACAATTGTTTTCCCGTAACTCGGTACAATTTACTTAATGCCAATTCTATTTCCTGATGTCCAGGGGCTTGCATAATTGGTTTTCCATTATTGTATTTTAAATCTCCACCTAGAAAGAAAACACGATTGATATGTTGAGCATTTTTTTCTGCTAACTGAAGCCATTTGTCTTTTCCTGTAGCTTGATAATAGGCAACTGCTCCTTCATACATGTGTCCTACATTGTATAACTCATGACTATGTACTACCCATTCGTAAGGTTTCTTTCCCATTTCCTCTATAATAGGGTTTTCACAAGAATGAGAAACATATAAATAACCGTCGCTTTCCATTGCTCCTTCAATATGAACGATGATGCTATCTAGTTGCGCTTCTAGTTTAGCATCCGGTGAATTCATAAGAGAATAAGCGGCACCTTCCATTACTTTATATAAATCAGAGCTTATATAACGATGGGGCTTTGGTTTTTCTGTACTGATTCCATTCAAATAATCACTTCCCATTTTTAATCTATGGATTGCTTCTTGTGCATTTTGAAGCGAAAAGGGTACTGTAACTTCTTTGATAGTATTGATTTTTGTTTTCCAAAATGTATCCGTCAACTCAACTTTATTGAATGGAACAGGGATAATTGCATCCTCTTTTATGTCTTCTTTTATACAAGAAGTCGCAAAAACTAATACTATTAGTAGAATTATCTTATTCATTTATTATTTTAATTAGTTCTTTATATATATTTATAGCAATTGAGAACACTGAATTGTTTGAAACAGATTCTTTTATTTAATTAGAAACCGTTAATTCAAGTTGATAAGTACTTCGTTTGATGTCATAATCATCGTACGAAAGCCTTCTATCGGACTGATATCCATCTCCTTTATATAATTTTCTTCCTGTATTTGTTGCTACTACAGTGGCATTAAATGCACCTGATTCAGTATAAACATATTTATAAGTTTTGTTAAGTCCACGCGCATCATATACTGAACCTAAGGATTTTCCCAAACTAAAAGGTTCGTATTCATTCGTTCCAAATTCAATCCACGATAGGTAAACATCTCCTTGAAATGCTTTATAATCTTTGTAGTCTGCTACATGTAAAGGCAATCCTGTTATTGGGTCTAGTTCTGCTTTAAAATATTGCCCTCCATTAAAATCATAGTAATAGCCATCATTTATATTACCAGATTTCCCCAATTCACCAGTTAGTCTCATATCAATTTCTTTGACATAGCCTTTCTCAGGATTTTCTAGATAATAGGAAAACTCCTGTTCCATAAATTTTTCGAAAGCAAAAAAACCTTGACTTGCTCTGGCAGTTATAGGGTCATCGGTTTCATAGGTTATAAAAAAACCAAAGTTTCTTGAAGCGGTAAAGTCCTGATCTAATTCAATATCATGTATTGTAACGGTAAAGAGTCTAGTGATATTTTTTTCGCTAGAAACCCTTCTAATTTCTTTATCTGCTTCTGTAGATACAAACCTAATTTCAAGCTGACTATATGCAGCCTGCATCCCTTGTCCAAAAACATGTGTATTGGGTCTAATCTTTATCCCTGAATGAACTGTCCTGTCAGAAACGGTAAATTTTAAGACATTCTGATCTGGATATGTTGCTTTAATTAACGATTGTGGAAAATTGTTATAAACCCCTAAATCAACATCCTCAATGGCACCATACAATTCAAAATCATTTTCTACTTCTTCTAATGAAGTATAATCTTTTAAATAGCGATACCATGTTGTTGGCAAACCACCTGAAAGATTTGTACGATACACGGTATCATAAAATGTTTCAAAATCATTTTCTATCAATGCTTTTACTCTCGATTTTTCGTATTCTTTAAGATGATCTCCTGTATAAATAGATAAAAAATCAGCATCGGTATTGATTGTAAAAGTGACTGTATCTCCAACTTTAGGGTTGCTAGGTGAATAGGTAAAAGACACACTTGGAGTGATAATATCTGCATCGAATCTTTCACAAGAAATCATTGCTAATAAAAAAGCGAAGGAAATTCCAGTGATTTTTATAATATCTTTCATACTTAAGTTTTCTAATAGTGTTAATTCGATTCAGTTGCGTAAAATGGATGTATTAATAGCCTGGATTTTGTTTCATGTTTGGAAAAAATTTAAATTCACTTTGTGGTATTGGCCAAAGTACGCAATGAATATCACTTGAATTGAATACATCATTTACACGAAAGTTCAATTGATCATTACGATACCATTTCATGTGATGCAGTGGGTCTGGGTATTCACAAATGTCTTTATAGTCAAATTCTACAATATCTGGAAACCTTCCTACATCTAGCCAGCGACAATCGTCTTCACCACATAATTCTCTAACTCGCTCAAACAGCAATTCTTTTTCAGCTTGTGTTTGAGAAAGGCTTTCAGGTAATAATAACACTGCATTGGGAATATAAGAATAAGAAGCATCTCCCTGATTTAAAAACATATCATTCAAATCAGCTTGGTTATTTGCTCTATCTCTAACGATGTTTATCGTTTTAATGGCAGTAGTAACGTCTCCTGTAAACAAAAGGGCTTCTGCTTTCAACAAATAAACTTCTCCTAGTCTTAATATTGGATAATCTACACCAGACCATTCTGAATCATAATCACTCCCTATTAATTGAGGTGTTTTTTTTCGGAATTTTGAAAATTGCCAAAGTTTTACATTCCACAACAATGTTTCATCTAAAGTTTTCCATTTTGTAATTTCATTAGGACTGAATATTTCATCTAGTATTACCTTTTCTTCATTTGTATAATTCCCAAATCCTTTTCCAGGGGAGATATAAAAATCGGGGAGTTGACTACCATAGGGTTCTGTGATCCACATCCCTCCTTTAACACCATTTTCACCGGTAATGACTGCTTTTATTGTATTCCAAGCTCTTCTTGTATTGTCTCCTGTTAAAGTATATATGTCTAAATCACTATACATCTCTATAAGCTTATCAGACGGATTCGGATTATCAACCGCATCATGAATATCTGTATCAATACCACCATAGTCCCAATACATATCTTTAATTCGGCTATTGTATTCCCATGTAGGCATATCATAAAGCATCGGCAATAAAGAGGTACAACTTCCTCCTGCAGCTCCATATTCTCTGGCGCCATTTATTCCCCAATTTGAAGCTATATTTGAACCAAGCCCATAGCCTTCTTCTGCCATCATTCCGAATAAAATTTCTTTATTGGGTTTTGTAAAAATGGCTGGATAAAAATCAATCAAGCCATAAGTTCCATAGGTATCATTCTCTATAAGAGCATCACAATACACTAAGGCTTTTGCATACAGTTCTTCTTTATTTCTATTCCCTACAACTTCTCCTATTTGTAATCCGCTTTTTTCGGCTCTTCTAATATAGGATGCTTCAAACACATGTGTTTTTGCTAACATACCTACAGCTGCACCGCTTGTAATTCTTCCATAGTTGGTTGTAGATTCACCAGCAATATTATTCGATATACAATGATCACGGGCATATAACAAATCGCTTTCTATAAACTGAAACATTTCGTCTCTTGTGGCTCTATTGATATCTTTAGGGAAAATATTTTGAACTTCAGTAACAATTGGCACACCACCATAATATCTATAGAGTGTAAAGTATGCGTAGGCTCTCATAAAACGCGCTTCACCTAATAACATTTCAGAAGGTGTTATATCCAAATTAGTAGTAAGGTTCTTTTTGATATAACTACTTTCAAGTGTAGACAAGTACAACGAATTATCGATTGCTTCTTTATTTTCTTCTATTTTAGTAATTACTTGATTGGCTTGAGCAATAAAGGCGTAGTATTTTCTCCATAACCCACTAATGTCTTTATCTACCGATGACCAGGCGAACTGACGAAAAGGATTTCCCGCATTTCTAATATCTGCTGAAGAAACGAAACGTTCTTTCCCTATTAAGCCATCCTCTTTATCTCCTAATCTAGCATACAGTGTTGATAAGCCTCTTAGAGCTCCATCGTATTTTGTATAGAATTCATCAGTAGGGATTTCTGTTTTAGAATGCTCGTCTAAAAAGTCCTCATCACAGGAATAGAAACTAATGATAAACAGGGAAATAAATAGTATTTTCTTCATTTTTCTATGAGTTAAAATTTAAAACTTAAAGACAAAGCGTGTGTTCTTGAAAGCGGGTAAGAAGAAATATCAACTCCTCCTATAATCCTTGTATCTAGATTACTACCTGTATTTACTTCTGGATTGTATCCTGAATACCTGGTGAGTGTAAATAAATTATTTACCGTATAAGAAACTCTTAATGACTTTAGGTATACCTTTCTAAAAAATCGAGCTGGTAGCGTATAGCCAAAAGATAAATTAGTCATTCTCAAAAATGAACCGTCTTCAACCAATTCTGAATTTGAAGTGTCTCTATATCCTGCTGTCCAATAAACGGAACCCGGTCCGACATAGTATCCGTCTCTTTGGTTTCCATAATAAGCACCTTCATGTAGAATCTCAAGTTTATTGTTTACTCCTTGAGATTGACTTGCCAAAGAATAAAAATTAGCATTGATTACATCATTCCCATATGACCAATTAAAGCTCATTCCTAGGTCAAAATTTTGGTATTTAAATTGCTGGTTAAAACCTCCAGTAAAAACGGGTTCTACATACGCCAATGGAAACCTGTCAGACAATTCAGCAGAACCATCACCATCAATGTCTGCAAAAGAGATAAAACCATAAGGAGCTTCACGTTCATTTGCAAACCACCACATATTAGAATTGGTTGCATTTGAGTTTGACTCATAGGTATTTCGAATTCCCTCTACCAGCATTCCAAAATACACCCCTAGTGGGTACCCTTCTTTGATCATAACGTTATCCGTCCCTGAGCGTCCAATATACCTTCCTTTTAAGATTTGATTTCCATCGCCACCTAATTCAAGTATTTTTGATCTGGTTGCGCTGATATTAAAGGCTAGATTCCAACGAAAGTCTTTTGTTTGAACAGGAGTTGCATTGATAGACAATTCTATCCCTTTTGCTCCTAATTTACCTACATTTAGGGTTTGAGAGGAATACCCTGAAATCATTGCTAATTCTTGATCAAGTAACATATTTGACGTTACTCTTGAATATACATCTAAACCAATATTTAGTTTGTTTTGTAATAGACCTAAGTCTAGACCAACATTAATTTCAGTGGTAGTCTCCCAAGAGATATCTGGATTTCCAAGTTTTTCTGAATGCATAGCTATGACATTTCCATCAGTTCCTATATAAAAATCGTCTGAAAGATTTGGATCTATTATAGTAACAAAATTTCCTGTCCCTGCAACAACAGTATTTGAATGCAGGTAATCAAGTATCTGATTATTACCTGCCTGTCCCATACTCACTCTTAATTTAGCATTTGACATGTATTTTGTTAAAAAATCACTGTCCTTATAAAATTTTTCTTCTGAAATTCGCCAACCAAAAGCTACTGCAGGAAACACCCCCCATTTATTATTGGGACCAAATCGTGAAGAAGCATCCGCTCTTACAGAGGTCTTTAAAAGGTATTTGTCTTTATAGTTATAATTGGCTGAAAACATAGCTGAATTCATCTTATGAAGATTATAACTAAGTATAGGTGGAGTTACATGTGATCCGCTTTGCGCTGAAAGGATTCCGTATATCCCTAGATCTGTATCAAAATCTGTATAATTATTTTGAATCGTTTCAAATTGATTTCCTTTAATTTCATATCCTGTTAACAAAGAAATCCTATGGTGTTTTGCAAGGGTAAAATTGTAACTCAATTGTGCTAAATAGGCATAATACCGATCTTTTCTACTTCTTAACTCAGCTTCACCATTATTTTCAAAAGAGCTTCTAATGGTTGTAGGAACGTATTTGGAGTATTCCGTATCAGCATAGGTTTGAGCAATACTTGTTTTAAAACTCAAGCCTTTGAATATATTGTAATTAAAACTAAAATATCCAGAAAATGAGTTTCTAATTTCTGAAACATCAATATCGTTTAATTTTCTATAAGGGTTATCAAAAGAACCATTGGTATAATACAATTTCTCATCAACCTCTCTAAAAGTCCATTCTATAGGGATCAATGGGCTAAAAGAAGACACATCATTAAAAATACCTCCATTTCCATCTAACCCCCAATTTAGTCCAGACCTGACATTATTTGTATATTGAATATTGGCAGCAAAAGTGATCTTCTCATTTACTTTAATACTGGTATTGGATTTTATATATAACTTTTTAAATCCTGTATTAATTGCGATTCCCTGATCACCCATATAAGATAAATAGGTTGCATTCTTAACTACGTCAGTTCCCCCAATAAATGACAAATCATACATTTGTCTTATACCGGTTCTCATTACTTCATCTTGATAATTCTTAAAACGTGATGGATCTGTTTTCCATATTTGAGCAGCATATTCAGGGTAGAAATCAACATCTTCAAGATGGTATTGATTGCGATTATAAAACTCCATCATCATAGAAGACATATAATCTTCAGGCTTCATCATGGGTAAACTTTGAGTAATATTACTAAAACCCAAAGAGGATTTAAAACTCCACTGCGTTTGGTTAAACTTCGCTTTTTTAGTCGTTATAAGAACCACTCCATTTGCTCCCTCTGCTCCATAAATAGCTGTAGAAGCTATATCTTTTAAAATGGTTACGTTATCGATATCTCCAGGAGCTAGATTTGTCAAAGGATTGTCTAAAGGATTGTCTGATACTGGGTATGGGAATCCATCTATTACATACAAAGGAGCACTACCTGCTGTGATCGAACTCGAACCTCTTATCTTAATTGTAACTCCCGAACCTGGAGCTCCGTCAGTACTGATGACTTGAACCCCTGCAAACTTTCCTTTTAATGCTTGTTCAATGGTCGCAGACTCTTCTATCTCTAATAAATCACCATCTATTTTAGTAATCGCTCCTGTTAAATTTCTTTTCTTTTCAGAATTATATCCTATTACAATAATTTCATCTAATTTTATATTGTCCTCCTCTAATACGACATCAATATAAGTCTGATCAGTAATTTTAATTTTTTTTGTCTTCATTCCAAGATAACTAAACTCAATAAATTTGCTATTCGTTGGCAACTGGATGGAAAACTCTCCGTCAAAAGAAGTTTGCACACCTACCCTATTCACTTCTACCACTATTACATTTACTCCTGGTATAGGTTCTTTCTGAACATCTGTTACCTTTCCAGAAATTTGTCTTTGAGCATACATGCCATAAGAACACACAACGAGGAAAAATAAGATGAACCAATTTTTAGGTAGTATTAACATAAATAGTCTAGGTTTAACTTGAGTCAAAAAAAACTAAATTTAACTCAGCAAACAAATAAAAAAAAATTATTCTTAGCACAGAAACACGCTTTTAAAAAGCAATATGACTATTCTGAATAATAATGCTTATTTGCGATGATGGGTGCTAATAACAAAAAATATAACTTACCACAATTCTTTATATTCTTTAATAGCTTGGAGATTTGTTAGTAAAACACACCTTATTCTGGCTCCTGTTTTATCTTAGCTTCAACAAAACCCACGGTGATTGTATCAAAACCTAAACAGCCTTTAAGCTCCTCAAAAAGTCCATCTTGTCAACAATGAGTTCTTGACCAAAATCGTTGCTTGTATAACAAAAAAAGCTATTATATGTGTCTATATTTCAGATCAGTGCCTGCAGTATCATTTTTCATTAAACGACTTTACAGGATACGTACTAAACTGAAACTCTTATCTAAGAATTTAGAATTCAATACTGCTTTCGGATTTTAGAATACCACATATCGTAAATATCTCTTTCTAAAAACTTACAATAATCTGTATTAGATGGGTTACACCTTACAGCACGCTAAAGTTTCACGAATTTAGCGGGTTGTTTTAAATCTATTTGTAAAATATAAAACCCTGATTCTAAATCGGAAATATTTAAGTTTCCAGTAGTGAATCCACTCATTAAAATTTTTCCTTGAGTTGAGATAATTTTATAAGAAACCGATGTGTCTAATCCACTTATTTGAATTGTATTACCTGCAGGATTTGGATAGATCCTTAATGCGTTTGACACACCTAGCTCTTCTAATCCAAGAGTCTCCTGCATAAGGGCAAGAACTTCAGTACCTGACAAAACTCTGTTATAAAAATAAAGTTCATCGATAGTTCCTTTAAATCGATCTGTTGTTTTTTGCGCATCGTCTTGCCTAAATGCACCCAAAGAAAGAAGATTAGACCAATGAACAATAGTATAATTTGAATCAAAACCATCTTCATGTTTGACTAGCACACCATCGATATATAATTTCACATTTGCCCCATCAAAAGTAAACGCAACATGCTTCCAAGTAGCTACATCCTTTGCCTCTAACACATTAGAAGTACTTCTAGCAAACGCATTACTAAAGCTGTCTTCTCCTCCATCATCATACTCTGTTGAAATAAATGTATTCAATTCATTCTCTGTTGAAATTTCAAAATAATAGGTAACCCCTCCACAAAGATTATTTATACTTAAAAATTTCTGAGAAGTAGTGTGATCTATTCGTCCAGGTTTAACCCATAAAGCTACAGACATTGTATTTATAGTGTTAAACACAAAGGGAGCACTGTTATCAACGTCAAAATCGACATAACTATCTCCACTTGTTGGATCTATCTCTAATGCATTGGCTCCTATTTTTGAACTACTGGTTAAAGCAGCTCCCATTAAAGTGCCTTCATTTCCACTTGCTGTTCCTGAATCACAAGTAACATTACCTTCTTCATTTAATGCGTCAAAACTAAAATAACCCACCATTCCTGACGCTGGAGCCTGGGCATTAAGACATAAACCTGCCATTACTAATGACAACATAATTGATAATTTTTTAATCCTTTTTAAATTTTCCATTGGCTCATTGTTAGCATCGGTTATTTTTTCTGCAATTTCTTTATGAGCAAATACTCGATAAACAAGAAAATTGCAATTACTCCTCTTATCTTATTTCAAATCCCCTTCTAGAATGTAGCATCAACGCCACGTTTTATTTTCCTTCGCGGTACTAATTAAATCTAATTGTTTTTGAAAGTTTAATGTCCTACATTCATCACCAGCCTCCTTAAATTTTAGAATATTCTCTTCCAATTGATTCAATCTTGCTTCAAACATATCTTCAATGGTTTCAGCATCTACCTCAGCTAAATAAGCATATAATCTTGCTTCCAAAGCGCTCTTCTTATCAGGTATCGTTTCTGATAAATCATTTTCCTCAGCAGGATCTGCAACCACATCAAATAAACGAGTCTCATAGGTTTGAAGATTCATTAACAACTTATAGTTACCATCTACAATCGCTGAAGCTGGCATTGTACCTCCATACCATGGGTAGTGAAATACAATTTCTTGTGTTCCTCTTTGCACCTCACCTTCGTTTCCTTTTTCGAATACTTCCACTAAGCTACCTCCGTCATATGCTTGCTCTAATTGTTTTCCACCTGTCAATTCATTAATAGTAGCATACCAGTCCCAAGAAGCAACTGGAATAGAACAATATCCATGTTTTACACCAGGACCTACAACCACCGTAGGTACTCTAATTCCACCTTCCCAAAGAGAAGCTTTACCTCCAGACAAAGGTGCATTTCCTCTAAATCCACCACCATTATCTGACGTAAAAATCACATAGGTATTGTCTGCAATTCCTAATTCCTCTAGATGATCTAATAACAAACCTAGACCAGCATCCATATCACCTACCATACCTGCATAATTAGGCATCCAACCATTGCGGTTGGGGTTTACTACATCATAGTCATAAGATGTTGATTTCCTACCTCTTGCTTTGTTTTTGTATTTCTCAATAGTCTCAGGTCTTGCATAATTTTGAACATGAGCAGCATAATGAGATAATTGAATATAAAAAGGCTCTTTTTTTTCTACACGGTCTGAAATAAATTTATTTGTTCTTTCTGTTAAACTAAAAATCCCTTTAGGATCACTATCTGGGTAACGTTCTTTGTTTCTTACTTTCCAATCTCCATCAAT
>JGI20154J14316_10001309_pt1 | contig 21947 bp, 19 predicted proteins | sample COG_04_FD_14316 | JGI IMG/M metagenome (IMG submission 14316)
TTTCAGGCCTTGGATGAGGATAAAATTGCCCTCTTGGTCGGCGAGCTGGCGCAGTATAGTGTTAAGTTGCTGGCTGAAAAGATTGAAACCCAGGGCCATTTTCAACTGGCTGAAAGCCTCGGCTTTGATTACTACCAGGGCTATTTTTTCTGTCGGCCGCAACTCACTCATCAGCGCCTTGCTCGACCCTCAAAAATCTCCACACTACAGCTGCTCAGGGCCTTGATGGATCCTGAGGTCCGGCTTGAAACCTTGGCGGCGATCCTCAAAAATGACCCGGTGCTGACGGTCAAATTATTGCGCCTGGCCAATCTCGGCATCCATGTCCGCATCACACCGATCAGAAATATCGAACAGGCCCTAGTCGTGTTCGGGCTCGATAAATTGCGCCAATGGGTGTCCTTGATCGCGCTCACCGACCTGGACGACAAGCCTCACGAGCTGCTACGCCAAACCCTGTTGCGCGCCATTGCCTTGGAACGCTTCGGTCAATTTCTGGGCTCATTCCCAGCCGGGGAATGCTTTTTTATTGGTTTTTTGTCGGTCATCGATGCGTTCTTGGACCGCCCCTTAGATGAGGTCCTGGCCAATTTACCGCTCGATACCAACACCCGAGCGGCGCTGATCGAGCGCGCCGGCCCGGCGGGTGAACTGCTCACGCTGTTGCAATATATGATCGAGGGCCGCTGGGACCACCTGACGGCGTTTCAGGACAGCTATCCGTTGCATGACTTTTTCCGCCTATTCTTGGTCAGCGAAACAGAAGCCGAGCAGCTGCTCGCCCTGCTGAACTAGCACCATCATCGGCGGGGCCGAAGCCGAACAGCGGTTTGGCGCGCGCCAACGGTTGCGTTGGCGCCATCCTTTAGGCTTTAATATCGATCGATCTGAGCGCTGACGCTCCCTTCCCCCAACATCAGACAATAATGAGAATTTCATGATCAAACACAATCAATATTTTTCCGGTAACGTGCAATCGCTGGCCTTAACCGGACATGCCAAGCCAACTACCATCGGTGTTATGGCCGTCGGTGAATACGAATTCGGTACCGAGGCCGCAGAGTTGATGCAGGTTGTGGCCGGCGAACTGCAGGTGCGCCTGCCCGGTACTGACGCCTGGCAAAGCTTTGCGACCGGCACTGAGTTTCATGTCCCGGCCGACAGTAAGTTCCAACTCAAGGTCGTGATCGACACCGCCTATCTGTGCATCTACGGCTAGATCATCGCCCGCCAGGCCCCGCCAGAGCCACATTAAAGGCCCTTGGGCGCCGGACCAGAATGGACAGCGCGCGCGACCAAACTTACTGCTATACTCGCGCGCAATTCAACTGAGTTCTCTCTCTATCATTCATTCACTCCCAATTAGAGCCTTGCTATGAGTTTTGCCGACTTAGGTCTTTCTTCATCTATTTTAAAAGCAGTTTCAGATATGGGTTATGAAACACCCACCCCGATTCAGCTGCAGGCCATACCGGCCGTACTCGCACAACGGGATCTGTTGGCCGCCGCCCAAACCGGCACCGGTAAGACCGCGGGCTTCACCCTGCCCATCCTGCACCGCCTATCCGAATCGGGTAATCAGGCGCGCGGCAATCAGGTTCGCGCCCTGGTGTTAACACCAACCCGTGAGCTTGCCGCCCAGGTTGAAGAAAGTGTCGTGAACTATGGCAAATACTTGCCATTGCGTTCTGCCGTAGTATTCGGCGGGGTGAAGATCAATCCACAGATGATTAAACTGAAACGCGGCGTCGACATCTTGGTGGCTACCCCAGGTCGGCTATTGGATCTGCACAATCAAAATGCGGTGCGTTTTGATCAGCTCGAAATACTGGTGCTCGATGAAGCCGACCGCATGCTCGACATGGGTTTTATCAACGATATTAAAAAAATCCTTCGGGTTCTGCCCAAAGAACGACAAAACCTCATGTTTTCGGCAACCTTTGCCGGGGACGTGCGCACCCTGGCGAAGACAATCGTGAACAATCCGGTCGAGATCGCCGTGGCGCCGACGGTGACCACCGCCAAATCGGTCACCCAGTGGATCATTCCGGTCGATAAGGGCAGCAAACCCTCCCTGCTCACCCAGGTGATCGGGGACAACAACTGGCAGCAGGTCTTGGTCTTTTCCAAGACCAAACACGGCGCCAACCGCCTCGCCGCGAAATTAGAGTCGAGCAAGATCACCGCCGCGGCCATTCACGGCAACAAGAGTCAGGGTGCTCGAACGCGTGCCCTGGCCGACTTCAAGAGCGGTGCCGTGCGCGTCCTAGTCGCGACCGATATTGCCGCCCGCGGCCTGGATATCGATGAGCTGCCACACGTGATCAACTTCGACCTGCCCAATGTGCCAGCGGACTATGTCCATCGTATCGGCCGGACCGGTCGAGCCGGCGCCAGCGGTGAGGCCCTGTCCTTTGTCTGCCATGAAGATCTCGACCTGTTGGCTGACATTCAAAACCTGACCGGTGAGCTGTTGGAACGGCGCGAGTACCCCGGCTTTAAGCCGGAACGCGCGTTGCCGGATCTGGCCCTCAACGTCAAGATCCCGCGCATTAAGAAGCCTAAGCCGGCGCGCAGCGAACACCGTGACGGTCAACGTGCTCCGGCACGGCCAAGCAGTGGCCGCACGCCGCGCCCGCAGGGTGACGGCAATAAGACCCGGCAGCCACGCCGCAGTCCGAACGGCAACAGCTAGAACACGCCCTGAAAGGTGCCCGCCACCGGCCCTAGCGAAGCTCGGTGGCTTGCTTAACGGCACCATTAAGGCACAAAAAAAGAGGTCCTAGGACCTCTTTTTTTGTGCTTATACGTTAGCCCGCCCCGCCCGGGGCGCCTTGCCGTTAGCCGACAATCGCCTGGCTGGCCAGGTACTCATCATAGCTGCCGTGATAATCGACAATACCCTTGGGCGTCAACTCGATAATACGCGTTGCCAAACTGGAAACGAACTCCCGGTCGTGGCTAACAAACACCAGGGTACCCGGATAGTTTTCCAGGGCCAGGTTTAAGGATTCTATCGACTCCATATCCAAGTGGTTGGTCGGCTCATCCATCACCAAGATGTTGGGCCGTTGCAGCATCATCTTGCCAAACAGCATACGACCCTGTTCGCCACCGGAAATCACATTGACCGACTTGTTGATATCGACCGACGAAAACAGCAAGCGACCCAAGGTGCCGCGAATAATCTGCTCGTCATCGCCTTCGCGACCCCAGCGGTTCATCCAGGCCACCAGATCGAGATCCTCTTTGAAATCGGCCGCATGATCCTGGGCATAGTAGGCGACATTGGCGTTTTCAGACCATTTGATCAGACCTGCCGTTGGCTCCAACACCCCGACTAGGCACTGCATCAGGGTTGACTTACCGATACCGTTCGGGCCGATTACGGCAATGCGCTCGCCCACCTCGACGGTCAAGTCCAGATCATTAAATAAGGCTGATTCATAGCTTTTAGCCAGACCATTTACTTCGAGTGCCATGCGGTGCAGCTTGTGCTCCTGCTCAAAGCGGATATAGGGGTTTTGACGGCTCGAGGGTTTGACATCGGCCAGCTCGATCTTATCGATCCGCTTGGCGCGCGAGGTCGCCTGCTTGGACTTGGACGCGTTGGCAGAAAAACGACTGACAAAGGTTTTCAGTTCGGCGATCTGGGCCTTCTTCTTGGCATTGTCCGACAACAGGCGCTCGCGCGACTGGGTCGAGGCCGTCATATACTCATCGTATGAACCCGGGTAAACGCGCAGCTCGTTGTAATCCAGATCGGCCATATGGCTGCACACGCTGTTCAGGAAGTGTCGATCGTGCGAGATAATGATCATGGTGCAATTGCGCGCGTTTAACACGCCTTCGAGCCAGCGAATGGTATTGATATCGAGGTTGTTGGTCGGCTCATCGAGCAGCATGATATCCGGATCGGAAAACAGCACCTGGGCGAGCAACACGCGCAGTTTCCAGCCCGGTGCCACGGCGCTCATTGGGCCGTAGTGCTGCTCGATCGGGATGCCGACCCCGAGCAAGAGCTCACCGGCTCGGGCTTCGGCCGAGTAGCCGTCCATTTCCGCGAATTCACCTTCCAGCTCGCCGGCCCGCAGGCCATCGGCCTCGGTCATCTCAGCCTGAGCGTAGATGGCGTCTTTTTCCGCCTTAATTTGCCACAGCTCGGTGTGACCCTTGATCACCGTATCGATCACATTAAATTCTTCGAAGGCAAATTGGTCTTGGTGCAACTTACCGATCCGTTCGTTGGGATCTTTCGAGACGTTGCCCAGACTCGGTTCCAGATCGCCGCCGAGAATTTTCATAAAAGTCGACTTACCGCTGCCATTAGCACCGATTAGGCCATAGCGATTGCCATCGCCAAATTTGATTGAGACATTTTCAAACAACGGCTTCGCGCCAAATTGCATGGTGATATTTGCAGTCGTCAGCAAGGTTTCAGCTCCGCCATCAGTTAATTGCCAGTATGCCCGCGAAACGGCGGGATCATAGGAAGGGCGGGATGCTAAATGATTCTGGGCGCTGATGTCTATGGCTTATTTGTTAAGTCGGCTTTTTCATCGCGCTCGACTGCGACACCCCGGCCGTTAACATAAAGCGCATGGCCTCTTCGAAGGACCAGTCGACATAAATAAGATCGGCCCGACGTACCAGTGACGTGACACCGGCAATCTGATAACTCAGTTGAAACAACACCGGCACCCAGTCGCCCTCCTCTGGCAGTGCCGTGAGCAGTGCCTCGGGCATCTTGTCGGCGGTGATAAAGCCAACTATATAGCTGCCATTGGTTTGCGCCATCAAGACCGTCTGACGTTGATTCAGCTCGCTATCGTCGTTTCCGGCCAAGGACGCTAAATCCTTAAAGGCACCGTAAACGGTTTTAAAGAGCGGAAAGCGCATCATCTGGTTTTCAAATTGCTGATACAACCACAGAATGGGACTGACACTGAAGGCCAAACCGACAACGAGGATAAGACAGAAAATCAGCAAAAAGCCAACTCCATCCCAGGCTGCATGCCAACCGATGAGCTGTAAAAAGGACAGGCCCAAGTCGTCCAAGGTGACGATAATCGACCAGAACAGCCAAACGGATAAGGCCAGGGGAAGGATACTCAGCATGCCGCGCAAAAAAGTTTTTTTCATAACAGAACCAGTCCGGTAAGAAGGTGGCATTTTAACATAGCTTAGCGCTAAATACCCCACCGCGCCCCGCTAACTCGGACAGACCGGGCTGATCAGCATGGCTGTCGCGCACTCGCCTAAACTCGATCCCAGTCGGGCGCAAACCGTCGGCGCAGCACCCTAGCCTATATCCAGATGGAAACCCGATGCCTCAGCAACAAAGCCCATTTTTCTGAGGTAGGCAATATGGGCCGGGCGATCGGAGTAACTAACCAGCCGATGAATGCCCTCGCCACGCAACCGGCTGGTGTGCTGACCAAACAAGAACTGGGCGGTTTTAAAATCGCGTGCGTCGGGAATAACATAGTCGATTAGCACCTCGACCACGCCAACCTCATTATGCTGCTGATAGGCGAACAGGCCGACCGGCTTCATATTGCGAAAAATCAACAGGGCCACGGCATCGTCAAGTTGATCGACCGTGGCATGAGGGAAATATTGCACGATGTCTGCGCCATAGCGCTGAATCAACAACTCGAACAGGGGCGTGCGCACCGACGACAGTTTGACCATATCGAAATTGTCTTTAAATTGATAAATCCGCACCAGGTAATAGATATCAACCAACACGATCCAACCATTAAGCAAGAATACCGGCGTCGCCTCGATCAAGAAGCCATAACTGCTAAAGACCGCGGCGCCGAACAGATTGATCCAACGCAAACGTTTGATATTGCCCATCATCAACGAAATGGCTACTAACACCGATCCCACGTACCCCAAAATATCCAACCACGTCATAGTTTTCACCCAATAATTTGTCGGCAGCTTAGCTTACTTCGACTCGAACTGATAATAAATTGTCCATTCGGTCAATAAAATACCTTTTCTTTGTCTGTCCTAGGCTCGAAAGCGTCTGTATTGCCTGGCTACGCCGCTAGTGAGTCGGCATTCGCGGCATAGCGATCCATAAGGCTGATGATGTTCCGGCATGACGCGTTTATTTCAGCAAAACTCAAAACCTAAACTAGACTGTAGGCTCGCCCGTTATGCAGTCGGCTCTCAGATGATTAAGGGTATAAGAGGGATAGGGTATTATGAAGGTTGCCATCGTCGGTGCCGGTGTTATGGGCAGGTTGGCTGCGTTAAAGCTGATTGGTGCCCAGCACCGAGTTACGTTATTCGAGGCCCAGTCCTTTGATCATCCTCAGGGGGCAGCGACCATCTCGGCGGGGATGATTTCGCCCCTGTCCGAGGCCGTTCACGCGCCCCCGGAAGTCGTTCGACTCGGATTGCAAAGTCATAACCTGTGGCCCGATGCCCTGAGCCAGTTGCGTGAGTTGGATCCCGAGCATCACCCCGTGTTCTTTCAACAGCATGGCACCGTGGCCATTTCCTTCTCAGAGGAACAGGACTGCCTGCTCTGCCTCTATGCGAAAATGCATCAGCTGTTACCCGAGCATCATAGTCAAATCAGGATGCTGTATAACCAGGAGGTGCTGAATTTGGAACCCGATCTGGAACGCTTTGAAACGGCGGTCTTCCTTAAGAATGAGGGTCAAATTTGTAATCGTCAATTTCTAGCCGCCTCGACCCGAGCCATTCGCCAGCATGCCCAGGTGATCGAACATTGGCCGCTAGAAGGCAATGGTAGCGTACTGCAAAAGCAATACGATTGGGTGATCGATTGTCGCGGCGCCGGGGCAGTAAAGGCCAGTACCTATGCCGAAACCGGCGCCCAAGCCCTCCATTCGGTGCGCGGTGAAGCCATTCGAGTGCGCACCAAGCGAGTGCATTTCACCCGGCCGGTGCGCATTATTCAACAACGCTTCCATGTCTATGTGGTCCCCAAGCCGGACAATATTTTTGTCGTCGGCACCACCGATTTAGGCGACCGAGGTACCCGCTCGGTGACCGTGCGCAGCTCACTGGATTTGCTGTCGGCGATCTATTGCCTGCATCCGGGCTTTGCCGACGCGGAAATATTGGAAGTGATGGGCACTCACCGGGCTTTTTACAGCGATAACCGACCCAAGATCACTCAGAACGGCAATATTATCTGTGTCAACGGCCTGAGTCGGCAAGGTTGGTTGCTCGGGCCCGCTCTAGTCGACGATATCTTCGCGCGCGTGACCGGTTAAACGACACCAAACCCGCTTATCCAGAACAACGCATCAGCTCGAGGCAGGCCTTCCTGGTGAACACATCGCCCCGAGCGAGGGCATGCGCACCGCATGGGCCGAGCTGAAGCGTTCGGTCAATCTGGGCGCGGTAGGCCGGTGATGGCGCCCAGCTGGGCGTAGTCATCGCCACCCAGCCGAGCCAGTGGGTCAAGGGCCTGCGCGTCGGGCGTGGTCGGATCGTTGACCAGCAACTCGTCGGCTAGATAGGCCGCCTTGACTTGCAGATAGATGACCGCCTGTGGGCCGTCACCTAACAGGTGCAGATCATAGAGTTGGCAATCAAATGCGACCGCACAGGCGCTCAGTCGGGGCAGATCAAAACCGGGTTCATCAATCAGGCTCGCATCGATGGCGACCAATTCCGATGCCTCCGCCGGCAGGGAACGGGCCGTTTCATTGACTGCGCTGAGGTGTTGGCCGCTGGCAATATGGACCACGCAGCGCCGCCGCCGTTCGATATTGGCCCAGGTATCTTTCTTGCTGCCATCTCGTTTGTGGCCGACCGAGATCATCAACAGACCCGGGTCACTGCTGACCATATTAAAGTAGGAAAAGGGCGCCAGATTGTAGCTACGGTTTTCGTTTTCGGTTAGTACCCAGGCGATTGGCCGCGGCAGCACCGTATGAGTCAGCAATCGATAGGCCTCGGCCTTGGCCAGGTGGGTAAAGTCAACGTGCATGCGCCACATCCTTTTTATTGGGTCAGCGCACCCATCTTGGCCTAATACAGGGCTAGAGGGTACGGTTTGGGCTTAGACTTCAACTTAGTGGTCCATCAGCCTGATTCAAATGCACGTCCATCTGCGGAAAGGGAATGGAAATGCCTTCCTGATCGAAGGTCAATTTAACCTTCTCCTGCATGTCCCAGAATACCGGCCAGTAGTCCCCCGACTTCACCCAAGGGCGCACAATAATATTCACCGAGCTATCGGCCAGCTCAGCGATGGCGATAAGCACCTCAGGCTCTTTCAAGATGCGCTCGTCGTTATCGACTATGGCTCGGAGCACGCTTTTGGCCTTGAGCAGATCGGCGTCATAGCCTATGCCGAAGATCATATCAACGCGGCGGGTTTCACGGGCTGAATAGTTGGTAATGGTACCGCCGTATATCGAGCCGTTCGGCACGATCACTTCCTTGTTGTCACCGGTACGCAGCGTAGTGGAGAATACGGTAATGCGCTCAACGATGCCCATCACCCCGCCGGCGTCAATAAAGTCACCGGCCTTGAACGGACGAAACAAGATGAGCATCACACCCGAGGCAAAGTTTTGCAGAGAATCCTTTAACGCCAAGCCGACCGCAATACCGGCGGCACCGATTAGGGCAATCAGCGAGGTAGTGTCGACACCCAATTGGGTTAGGGCCGCAACAATGACGAAGAGCACCATGGCCGCTTTGGCCAGGCCGGATAAGAAATCGACCAGAATATTGTCGACCTTCGCACGCATTAGAACGGAATGGATGACCTTGGTGAGTAAATTGGCGATCCAGCGGCCCGCCACAAAGATGGTGATGGCCAAGGCCAACGATAGCAGATTTTCCTGCAACCAGAGGATCGCAACGTCGGCCATCCCAGTGAGTAAGGCTTGTACATCCATAGGTCAGTCCTTGAGAAAAATTGTTGGATGAAATTTCACGACCAATTCTGGCGCAATCCCCCTAGTTTCTCAACTCCTAATCGGCTCGGCCCGAGCTTTGGCCACTCCTTGACTGCAGACCCTACTATGGGCCGCATGGCACCCGCTGTGCACCTAGCATTGCCATCGGCAGCGGTTCCGTTTATGTTCATCAGCAATCCCACTGCCGCAGATGCCCATGAGCTATAGCCATATAGAAGAATTCAAGGTCCGCGATTACGAGTGCGACTTGCAGGGCATCGTCAACAATGCGGTCTATCAGAATTATCTGGAGCATGCGCGACACGAGTTTTTACTCACTAAGGGGATCAATTTTGCAGAGTTGGCCGCTCAAGGGCTCAATTTGGTGGTGGTGCGCGCCGAGCTTGACTACAAGCGCCCCTTGGTCAGTGGCGACGCTTTTTATGTCAGCTCAACCTTTTCGATGAAAGATCGGGTCCGCTTTCAGTTTCAGCAAGTAATTCACCGACGCTCCGATGACCTGATCTGCGTCAAGGCACTGATTATCGGCACCGGTATGAGCGCTAGCGGCCGGCCCGGTGTGCCGAAAGAGTTGCTCGATCAGCTCAACCAGTAAAGCCGTTCGGTCGAAAATGCATCGAGCTGCTTACTCCACCGTCATCTCTTTTTTACCAAGAGCGTTCATATGCAACGTCACCGCAAACCTGTTGAATATCCTCATTTTCCGGGCCACTTACCTGGCTATACGTAAATTAAGACCAATTTCATAACCATATAACACTGATATCACTTCAATTAGTAAAAAAGGTGCTGTTGTTAACTTACAAGACGAATCAACTTATTGATTCTCTAAGTCATTCATTAAAATACAGAGCAACACTTAACTAAGGTATGGTAGGGGATAGGTCCGTGAAAGTGAGAACCAAAAGTTGTCATGCCTGTAAGGAAGCAAAGGAAGTCCTCTACAGGTGTCGATACCAGGACTTGAGGGATTGGGTGTTTCTTTGTAGAACGTGTCTCACGCCTATAAAGACAGGCTTTGAAAATACATATCAGTATGGTGGAACTTGGAAGAGTAGGAAGAAATGAGCCTATAAATAATTCTGTTTAACTGCCAAGGCTAAGTATAGTTTACTAGGCGCTCTTCAAATTCAATCATAAATCTGTTGAGCGCAGGCTTCCAGTTTCTGATTGCCATGGTCCATTTTTTTGATGCGTTCTGGATAGCTGAGTAGATGACTTTCTTCGCTGAGTCATCGATTGGAAACAGCTTGCACTTTTAAATCGCCTTGCGGATAACGCTGCTCAACGGTCAGATCGTGTTAGTCACGTAAATAACCTTTTTGATGTCAGCAGGATATTTAAACAGTGCGTTCAAGTTGTGCCAGTGCGCATGCCATGTTGTACTAATCCGAACTAGTCCACTGTAACCGACTTCGCCAAATTACGCCGCTGATCGATATCCGTACCTTTGATCAGGGCCACCTAGTAGCTGAGCCATTGCAGCGGCACGGTGTAGAGGATCGGCGCCAGCACGTCATCGATATGCTCCAGCTCGATCAACTTCTAACCCTCCAGCCTCTAACTTGGTCGATTTGTTGGCGAAAGGATATAGTTGGTCTGCACCAGCCCAGACTTTTAGCATATTACTGCGCAGCTTCTCCGGCAGATTTTTGCTAGCCGCGACCACTGGCATGTCGGTATCGATCAGTATCAGAGGGCCGTACAGAGTTAACGCCAGCATAGGCTTCGGCGTGAATATAGCTAATCACTTTGAGGTTTGGGGGCCTTCCATGACGATTAAACGCTAGCCAAAACTGCTCCATAACATGCGACTGGCGACGACCAACAACACTCCACCAAAGACTTGCTTGAGCTGCTTAGCAGGTAACCGATGTGCAATCATGACCCCCAATGGAGCCATAATAAAAGCCATGGAGGCTATTCCAATAGTTGCCGGCAAATACACATAGCCGAGGGTCCAACCGGGTAATACTGCATGATTCCAGCCGGCCAACACATAACCTAGACTGCCAACAAAAGCGATAGGTAGACCCAAGGCGCTGGCGGTGGCCCCAGCGCGCTGCATTGATACATTAAAAAAAACAAGCAGCGGAACGATAATATTGCCCCCTCCTATGCCTGCCAAAGCGCTGGTTAACCCGCTGCAAAAACCTAGAGCGATTCGACCCAGAAGGCCGGGCATCTTACGGTCGGGTTTCGGTAACCATTGACTCAGCATAATAACTGCGATCACCATCAAGAATAAAGAGATACCGCGCTGCAGGGCAAGTGCCGGTATATGGCTGCCAATGAACCCACTGCCAAATCCACCTACTACTAATAGCACGGACCATTGTCTGAACAGGACCCAGTCGACGGCTCCTCGTTTGGCTTGGGCCCGCATAGCTGAAAAACTTGTCACAATAATACTAGCTAGTGAACTGGCAACAGCCAGTTGTGGGATTATGTCTAAGGGTAATTGCTGCCAGCTAAACAACGCAATTAACGATGGCACAATAATAACCCCGCCGCCAATACCGAGCATACCACCGAGCAATCCAGCAACAGTACCGAGCAACAAATACGATCCGATGAATATTAAATCCATAATGTCTATCCAATATAGTTAAAGTGCGAGGGCAGTGCCTTCTCCGCGCGGATCATGCATCGCGGTGGCCATGCCGTTTGGCGTGATGGTGATAATACCGGCCTGCCCGGTGTATGGACTTAACGATGGAATTACCTCGGTAATATGACCCAATTCCGTGAGCGCGGTACGTATGGCCTCAGGTAAGGATTGCTCAAGCTTAAGGTTGTCGGTACTGTCAAAAAAACTTCGCCCCAATAAAAACCTGGGGGCATTCAAGGCTGTTTCTACATCCTGATTGAAATCAATCAGCTGTGTCGCCAGTACCAATTGAGTTTGCGGTTGGCCATCTCCTCCCTGGCTGCCAAAGAAAAAGCGATGACCATTGTCGGCAATATAACAGGAGGGGTTGAGTGTATGAGCCGGTCGCTTGCTTATCCCCCAAGCGTTTGGGTGTTGCGAATTAGAGTTAAAACCGGCGGCACGATTATGCCATAGCACGCCAGTGTCTCCGATCATGCAGCCAGAGCCAAAATCATGAAAAAGACTTTGCATTAAACAGGCTGTCCGGCCATCGCTGTCGGTAGCCGCCAACCAAACTGTATCCGCTGGTTGGCCTTGCTCGCCCCATGGGCTGGCTCTCGTTGCGTCGAGTAGACTAGCGGTACTGGCAATTTCAAGGGAATTAAGAGGCGAAAAATCTGGATCGCATAATGCTATATTGCGTTCGGTAAAGCTTTGCTTAATAGCCTCGACCATTAGGTGATAGCTTTGCGCGCTGCCCATTCCGTGCTCACCGAGATCCCATTGGTTCAGGGTTGTTAGAGCTTTTGCCGTGTAAATACCTTGACTCGGTGCGGGGAAGTTATAGTAGTCACCTGCGCGATAGCGCACCTTAACCATTTCCGCATTTCGCGCCCTCGTCTTGCGTAAATCATCCAGACTGAGGTTGCCGTTTAATGCTGTGAATCCGGCATGCAGGGCCTCAGCTACCTCTCCTTGATAAAAATCCATCAAGCCGTTTTTACTCAACAGCTTTAATGTTCGTGCGAGTTGTTGTTGTTTAAAAGTATCTCCAACCTGCAGTGGCTGGCCATCCGCTCGACGGACTATCGGATTGAGGTCAGGTAAGTTTGTCAGTAAAGCTTGTCTTTGTTTTATCCAGAATGCCTGAGAAGCGGATACCTGGGTACCCTGCTCTGCATAACTAATTGCATCCTTGAGCAACCGTTGTAAGGACAAATCAGAACCCCATTGGTGAGTGCTTATATCAATTGCGGCCTGCCAACTGGCGATTGCGCCTGCTGTCGTGGCTACCGCGTCAGGGCCTCGCTCTGTTATCGGCCGCAAAGGTGCTCGCTGCCCAGCCTGCCCAATACCCATGATAGAGCTTACTTTTTTGTCATAAAGCACCCAAACTGCATCGCCACCGATACCAGTCATATGTGGAAATACTGCTGCTAAAGTGGCACTAGCGGCAATCATAGCATCGATGGCAGTACCGCCTTCCGCAAGAATCCGCAGGCCAACTTTAGTCGATAAAGGGTGAGGCGTAGTGATAACGCCTTTTGTGCTTTGACACTTCATATCCAATTACCTATTTTGCGCTGATCAGGTGCCGTAGGTGCAGAATCGATCCAGGGTACCCGCGCGAATTTTTGGTGAATCGACGGCTCATGCGTCGTACCAACACAACATAATGATTCATTGTATCGAATAAGTTAAACATCGTAGATGCTACAATCACATCAATTGTTTGGTCTTTATAACTTCATAATTCTATTGTGCTATTAAATTCATCTGATAAATCAAAATCGATTACCGCTCTGATTTTCACTTAGAAATGATTATCGACTGACTGACATATAGCTTTATAGTCCATTAAAATTCGCAACTATTATTAATACCTCGCCACTTAATAACACATATTGAATCCAATAAAAATCATGAAATATTTAACCCACAACTCGGTATATCTTAAAGTTATTTGAAACATAACTTCCGAACGCGACTAGGCACGGCGCTGAGATCAATGGCCTTACCGCCTTAAGAGTCACATCTTTGTCCTAGGGCTGCAAGGATTTGATTGGCGAACTTTGCTCCCGCAACGGGCAATGTTCTTCCTTTTAGTTGCCCGACGTACAACACCCCATCGGGCACATCGCGCTCGTCAAGTTTACAAGCAACCAAGCCGATAGATTCTAAGTTGAGCGGTAAGCCGATCTCAATCTGAAATGTGATGATCCCTTCCTCTACAGCTTGATATCGTAAATAATCGAAACTGTCTGATTCGACCACGGGCGCTAGATTCAATGAGATCCGACGAGCACTGGCTTCCAAAATATGACGTACGCCATACTGTTTTGTCGGCAAACCAACAGGAAACCTTAAGCATTCTCTCAGTCGTAAAATTGGTTTATGTGCTAAAGGATGATCTTTTGGCATTAAGACCCAAACCGATTGCTTAACAGCCAAAAGGGTTTGGAAATCAGCCAGTTGCACCGGCTCAAATACTAACGCTAAATCTGCACTTCTATCTAACAAAGCCTCCTCAGCCGCCGCCCTATCGCGCACTTGGACTGAAAAGGTAACAAAGGGATGTTGAGACCGATATTTTGAAATTTCCACAGGTAAAAATGACGTTAAAATTGCTTGGCTACAAGCAATCGCTACATGGCCTCGGCGCTCACCTTTTAGATCGGATATTTGGCTTTTAACCCGGGCCATATCCGCAATTTGCTCACGAATATGGAGCAGTAAAATCTCTCCCGCGGCAGATAACTGAACACCTTTAGGCAAGCGCTCAAATAAATCCACACCTAATTCTTCTTCAATCGCCAAAAGCCGCCTATTTAATGCGGTTGACGTTATCGATAGCGTTTCCGCCGCTTTGCGGATAGAGCCAGCAGCGACAATAGCATTGAAGTATTCAAGGGGTTGTAAGTGACGCATTGGACGCTCCGTAGGTTAATGTGATGCATTTTTTGCAGCAGGCATGTGTCAAATGAGCAGTATACCGCGTCACTATTGATTGGTTAAATGAATTCTTCATATTTGTCCTGGTAAAAATTCAACATGTTACGTAATCTGCCGTTCACCATTGATAGTTTGCATCTCGCTTATCGAAGCCAAACGAAGGTTGCAGATGTCATATCTGAATGTTTCAGGCGGATCAATCAGGCCGACGACGCTGGCATTTTTATTTCGCAATCATCTTTGCAATATACCGAACGAGCCATTTCTGAGTTAGGTGAATTTGATCCTATATCTAAACCGCTTTGGGGTATCCCTTTTGCCGTCAAAGACAATATTGATGTTCTAGGTCTAACCACTACCGCGGGATGTCCTGATTTCAGTTATGAACCACCCAGCGATTCATTTGTCGTAAATCTCTTACGAGAAGCAGGCGCGATATGTGTGGGGAAAACAAACCTAGACCAATTCGCAACTGGCTTGGTAGGTGTACGAACACCATACCCAATTCCCAAGAACGCGATCGACCCAACAATAGTCCCGGGTGGGTCCAGCTCCGGTTCTGCCGTCTCCGTTGCCCACGGAATAGTAACTTTTTCACTGGGGACGGATACGGCCGGCTCCGGTAGAGTCCCCGCGGCACTTAACAGCATCGTCGGTTTAAAACCAACCCTTGGCAGCTTATCTAACACCGGGGTTGTACCTGCGTGCCGGACGTTAGATACCATCTCCATATTTGCGGCAACGGTTGCTGACGCTTATACAGTCTTCCAGCTCGCCGCCGTCTACGATGAACAAGACTCCTATTCTCGAAATTTTTCGAATCCAAAGCTTAATGCAAGTACCTTATCTAAGAAGATAGGTATTCCAAGCGGGGATTCAATTAGATTTTTTGGCGATAAAATTCAACAAGCGTCCTTTGACCATACTCTTGAAGAGTTGGCTAAACACGGAGCGGAGCTCATAGAGCTGGACTTTGAACCGTTCTATAGTGCAGCAAGTCTGCTATACGAAGGTGTTTGGGTGGCAGAACGTTATGCCGCTGTTGGGGATTTCCTTGAAAAATCTCCTGGTTCATTTAATCCTATAACTAAGCAAATTATATCACAGGCAAAAAAGTATTCAGCAGCAGATGCATTTAAGGACATCTATAAATTACAGTCGTTAAAAAGAACTATCAGGTCTAAATTGGCTGACTTAGATTTTATCTGCGTACCCTCTATTCCAACTTTCTATAGCGTTGCCGATTTAATCGCCGACCCAATAACACCAAACTCAAATCTTGGTACCTACACAAATTTTGCAAATTTTTTGGACATGTCCGCGATAACGGTGCCTGTCGATCCTAGAAAAGATGGCCTTCCAGGTAGTGTGACGTTACTAGCAACCGCGGGCAAAGACAACGTGATCGCCGAGATTGCATATAAATTGCAAGAGAACGGGCATGCGGCATTGGGGGCCACCGACTGGCCATTAGACACGAAACAGCTAACCAACGATGTAGACCCAAATACCGAGCTTGCATTGTCAGTATGTGGCGCGCACATGTCGGGCCTACCGCTTAACGGAGAGCTGACTAAATTGGGTGCTCGATATTTATATACAACAACAACAAGCGAAAGTTACCAACTATTTAGACTAGCAGGTTCTAATCCGTTTCGGCCCGGTTTGGTAAGAACACCAAGCACCGGTGTCGCGATTGAACTTGAGGTTTGGGCTATACCCTTAGAACACGTAGGGACATTCATTTCTGGAATTCCAATGCCGCTTGGCATCGGCAAAGTAGTCTTAAAAGACGGCTCTCAGGTAAGTGGCTTTATCTGCGAAAAAATTTCGGAAGATGGCGCTGAAAATATTAGCCACTTTGGAAGCTGGAGAAACTATATAGACGAAGTGTAAGGCTAGCACATGGTTTAAATACTTAGGAATAATTAACATAATTTTGAGGATAATAAGATGAAACACCATATATTTAGAACCGCATGGGCTGGGATACTTGCTCTTTCAGTATCCGCAACATTATCAAGTAATGTTATAGCCGCTTCTCGTGAAGATACACTGGTTATTGTTTCTGGTGCGAGCGTTAATAGTATGGATATTATGCGCGTCGGTACCAATCGACCAAGCTATCAGGTAGCGGTCAACATGTATGATCGCCTTGTCAGCTTTGGCATTCGTTCGGAAGGTAACGGAGGTTATCGATATGACTCAACGGTAATAAACCCAGAGTTAGCGACTAGCTGGGAGTTGGTTGATGATGGTACCGCTTACCTTTTCAATTTAAGAGAAGATGCAACATTTTGGGATGGTTCTCGAGTCACGGCAGCAGATGTTAAGTGGTCCTTCGATCGCGCAGTTACGTTAGGCGGGTTTCCCGGTGTGCAAATGTCTGCGGGCGGAATGAATTCCGTTGACCAGTTTGAAGTCGTTGATGAGCTAACATTTAAAGTGAAAATGACCTCTTCAAATAAATTAACCCTGCCAGATTTAGCCGTACCAGTTCCGATAGTAATTAATAGTAAAGTCGCGCTTGCAAATGCAACCGTAGAAGATCCTTGGGCCACAGAGTATTTGCATAAAACACCAGCAGGCGGCGGTGCCTATATGTTAGAACGTTGGGAGCCCGGCGAGCAACTCGTTTATACTCGATTTGATAATTGGAAAAACGGCCCACTACCAGCTATTAAGCGCGTTATCGTGCGTGAAGTACCTAACTCGTCTACCCGCAGAGCCCTAGTTGAAAAAGGTGACGCTGATGTAGCATTAGGTCTACCTAACAAAGATTCTAAAGAATTGTCTGAAGCCGGTAAATTGACAGTTGTAAGCACAACAATTGATAATTCTATGCATGCCGTCGGCTTGAATATGAATTTCGAACCCTTTAAGAATGTGAAAGTGAGACAAGCAGTCGCTTTTGCTATGCCCTACCAAAAGATTTTCGATACCGCTGCTTATGGTCTCGGCGCAAAAATGTGGGGCGGTGCGAGCACCTCGCCTACTACAACCGTTTGGCCGCAACCCTTCCCGTATGACACCAACATTCAGAAAGCAAAGTCATTAATGGCCGAAGCCGGTTATGCCGATGGCTTTGAGGTGCCGTTGTCTATCGATCTTAGCTTCGCTGAGTGGACAGAGCCGACCGCAATTTTAATGCAAGAAAGCCTCGGGAAGATTGGCATTAAAACTACTATTAATAAGATCCCAGGAGCAAGCTGGAGAACTAAAGCTCTTGTTGAGAAAGGACTTGAGTTGCACCTTAAAAACTTCGGTGGTTGGTTGAATTATGTAGACTATTATTTCTATTGGGTCTATCAAGAAGGTCACTTGTTTAACTCAATGAACTACATGAACCCGGAGCTCGAGCAGCTAGTTGATGTCACTTTACCGATGGCAGTTGAAGACCCACGATACGAAAAAAATATCAAGCGATTGATGGAAATCGGCTTTAACGATGTACCACTCATTCCGATTTGGCAACCCACTTTGGAAGTGGCTATGGCGCCTGGCGTTGAAGGTTTTGTTAACTGGTTTCACCGTCAATTAGATATTCGATCATTCTCCAAAAAGTAATTATAAAGGGCTAAAGTTTATTAAGTAAGATCTCGCACCAATTCACACCTGGTCCGAGATCTTTTCTTCGTTAATTTAGTGTTTGCCACGAACAACAGAGTGGCCTACTTAATTTGTGGTAATAATAGTGTTTTTTCTGAAGCTAAAAATGATAGGGCAGCGGATATTGTTAGCAGTGCCATCTTTAATTGGCGTCATAGTTGTCGCCTTTGTACTAACCCGTTCCCTGCCTGGTGATCCTGCAGTTTATTTTGCAGGCATTACCGCAGATGAAGAGTCCATTGCTCAAATTCGTGAGCAGTTAGGCTTAGATAAAAGTATATTTCATCAATTTATAGTCTACTGCAAGAACCTTACACAGGGTAATCTTGGCGTTTCTCTAAACACTGGCCAATCGGTTGCCAGTGAATTATCTGCTCGTTTTCCAGCGTCATTGGAATTGACTTTGACGGGACTCGCGTTAGCTTTAATGGCGGCCATTCCCTTAGGCATTCTCGCTGCTGTGAATCCAAATACCTGGATCGACCATCTGTGTCGTATATTTGTAACCGCCGGCGCATCTACGCCTATTTTTTTCAGCGGTCTTTTACTAGTTTTTGTTTTTTACTATTTACTTGGCTGGGCGCCCTCACCTATTGGTCGTCTAGACTTCTTTTATTTATCACCACCAAAAGTTACTGGTTTTTATACCATTGACGCAATGATAAATGGTGACTTTGAAACAGCAGCCGCAGCTGCAAAACAGCTGATATTGCCGGCCATTACTCTGGCTATATTTGCCCTCGCACCTATAGCGCGAATGACCCGTTCGGCCATGTTAACCGCGATGGGTAGTGAATATGTCAAGGCCGCAACAGCGAATGGAATTGGTCGGCGGAAAATAATTTTTGTATATGCCTTACGCAACGCAATGTTACCGTTACTAACAATCATGGGTCTTGTTTTTTCGTACTTGCTAGGCGCAAACGTTTTAGTTGAAAAGGTGTTCTCTTGGCCAGGTATAGGTTCCTTTGCTGTGGATGCACTCGTAGCCTCTGACTTTGCAGCAGTGCAAGGTTTTATTTTGGTTATGGCTGTTATGTTTGTTGTATTGAACTTGGTAATTGACATTTTGTATACGCTGGTTGATCCGAGGGTTAGCATTGATGGGTGATCTTTTGTTGAACAAAAATATGGTGAGAAATACCGACACTAAGCTAGATCCAGAACTTAGCCAACATAGCCAAAATAGCGCAACATCAGAACAACACGATTGGCGACAGCAGACATGGTATATCCTTAGTCAAAATCCGATATCAATGTTTTCTATAGTATTGTTTCTGATTTTCATATTGGTTGGGATAACGGGACCATTTTGGGTGCCATTTGACCCAATCGCCAGTGACACATCAATTGCTTTACAGGCACCCTCATTTTTACACCTTTTCGGCACGGACCACCTCGGTAGGGATGTTTTTTCTCGGGTTGTGGTTGCCACTCGCTTAGACCTTTGGATAGCACTTTCTGCTGTATCAATAAGCGCGCTGGTAGGCACATCGTTAGGGTGTCTTGCGGGCTATTTTGGAGGGTGGTACGACCGAATTATCGGCAGAATAGCAGACACCATACTGGCCTTTCCGTTGTTTGTCTTAGCAATGGGCATTGTTGCTGTTCTTGGTAACTCGTTAACTAATGTCATATACGCAACAGCATTGATCAATATTCCGTTTTTTATTCGGGTTGCACGTGCCGAGGTGACGATCCAACGGAACCACCAGTATGTTCAGGCCGCACTATTGTCGGGGAATACACACCTGCGGACCTTAGTATTTCATATTTTCCCAAATTGCCTACCTGCGTTAATGGTACAAATGTCCCTAAACATGGGCTGGGCAATTCTAAATGCCGCTGGTTTGTCCTTTATTGGTTTAGGGGTGCGACCACCAGTAGCTGAATGGGGAATTATGGTTGCCGAAGGAGCCAATTACATCATTTCTGGAGAATGGTGGCTGGTATTATTTCCAGGCTTAATTTTAATGCTTGCAGTGTTCTGCTTCAACTTACTGGGCGATGCCCTCCGTGACCTCGTGGACCCCCAGAAAAGGACATAGTTTTATGGCTAAACCCTTCTTACAGATAAAAAATCTTGCCGTGGACTTCGCAACTCGACGCGGTGTGGTTCACGCAATAGATGATATTAATATTAACTTAAATAAGGGAGAAGTGATCGCAATTGTCGGCGAAAGCGGCAGTGGCAAGTCAGTTACAGCCTACAGTATTCTTAATCTTCTCGGCAATAACGGCAAAATTGCAAAGGGGAGTATCACTTTTGATGGTATGAATCTCGAAAATCCTAGTGCAAGCTTACTGAAAGATATTCGGGGTCGTGAAATCGCCATGATCTTTCAAAACCCAATGTCCACTCTGAATCCTATCCGTAAAGTCGGCGATCAACTGTCTGATATGTTACGCCAACATGCCCAAGCGACTAGTCAAACTGCCCCCCGAAAGGTCATTGAACTGTTGCATAAGGTCGAGATACAAGACACTAAACGCGTAACCAATGCCTACCCTTTTGAGCTTAGCGGTGGCATGTGCCAGAGAGTTATGATCGCTCTCGCTTTGGCCTGCAACTCCCGTTTGTTGATTGCAGATGAACCAACAACTGGCCTGGATGTTACCACACAGAAATCGATCATGGATTTAATTATGGGTCTGGTCAAACACCGAAACTTGGCCGTAATATTGATTACTCACGACCTGGGTATGGCATATCAATATTGCGATAAATTTGTGGTCATGGAGAAAGGCCAGGTTGTTGAAGCCTGTGATGATCACAGTCTATTCACATCACCTCAACATAGTTACACAAAAAAACTGCTTGCTGCAACGCCGGGAATCAGTAGTAAAGTTGAACACCTAACGCCAACAGTTCCTGTGGAACTGTCGAAGCCTGCTGTTGACGTAGAGAAAAAAGAATTACTGAAGGTTGAAGGCCTTGTCAAAACCTACATACTAAAGAGTCAAGGCGGATTCAAATCCCAAGGTAATACCTTCAATGCAGTTGACGGCGTTAACTTTACAATTTACCAGGGCGAATGCGTTGGCTTGGTAGGGGAATCTGGCTGCGGAAAGTCAACAACATCAAGGTTAATTGCGCGCTTGGAGCAACCCAGTGAAGGTCGGATTCTTTTTCTTGGGGAGGATATTGGTCAGGTTTCGGATCGTGACTTTATACGGAGTCCACGCAGGAAAGATATTCAAATGGTTTTCCAAGACCCTACAGGTTCACTTAACCCACGTCACAGTGCTTTTCAGTTGATTTCCGAGCCGATTCTACGGCTACAAAAAGACTTTAACAAAGCTAATCTAAAAGACCAAGTCTATCAACTAGCCGAAAAAGTTGGACTCCCCTTGGAGCTCATCTATCGATTACCACATCAACTCAGCGGCGGTCAAAAAGCTCGTGTTGGTATAGCGCGTGCCATCGCCTTAAACCCAAAGTTACTTATTCTAGATGAACCAACATCTGCTTTAGATGTATCTGTTCAAGCAATCGTGTTGCAATTGTTAGAACATTTAAGGCGCGAGCATAACTTAAGCTATCTATTTGTTAGCCATGACTTGAACGTAGTTCGTATGTTAAGTCAAAGAATACTGGTTATGCAATCTGGTAAGATTGTCGAATCCGGAGAAACCGCAGAAGTGATGAGCAAGCCAAAACATCTATTCACTAAGACACTGCTCGCGGCAATTCCACAATTGGCTTCATGATATTGAAAGACCATCCAGGATCAAAATTATGCGATTAGTATTCAAAATGGGAGTGTGATATGTCTGGTCTGAGTGGATTAAACAAAAGTCCTAACGGCGTTATTGTAAGTGTCGTTCAATTACAATTGCCCGTTGTCGAAACAAAAAAACAGCTTACC
>JGI20154J14316_10001311_pt1 | contig 21891 bp, 20 predicted proteins | sample COG_04_FD_14316 | JGI IMG/M metagenome (IMG submission 14316)
CCTCCCTGCGTCCCAGCATTGACTTACTCTACAATCTCGAACAACTAATTAACCCGTCCAGACTAACACATGCTCTGGCTCAGTTTGGGTAACTCGACCAACGAGCCCGAAGGGCCGAGCATCGCGAGTCAATCCCTCCCTCTCCGCCACTTGCGCAGCAAGTCAGGGCAGAGGGAGAAGACGTAAACCCCTGGGTTCGACGGAGCGACCAAAGGAAAGGTCTGCGCCAAAGATTGGGGACAAGGGCGATTTCTGTGTGTCCTTTAAAATCTTCCTTTAAAATCCCGCAGGTCCAAACCTCTGTCTGCCAGCGGCCATAAAAAAAGCTCCGTTAGAACGGAGCTAAGTTTTTCATGGTCGGGCCGACAGGATTTGAACCTGCGACCCCTTCACCCCCAGCGAAGTGCGCTACCAGACTGCGCTACGGCCCGACTCAGAAAGATTGGGAAAGATGGACGAGCGCTCGGGGGCGTCAAGCTTTTATGGCGTTTCTGAAATGTCGACGCGTATGAAGGCTTGGTTTACATTAGAAACAGCCTTTATACGGCGGTAGACAAGGGTCTCGGTGCCGTCGCTGTTGTCCTGCGGAGTGGGGGAGACGTCTACGATGCCTGTACTATCGGCCGGCCAACTGGTCATGTTGGACGTCGTTTGGGGCGTGTAGATGATGCCTTGCAGGCCGATGGGGCGGGTAACGGTCAATTCCAGATAACTGCTGCCTCCGTCTTCGACAAGTTCGTGGGTAGGCAAGATACTTAAATCGTTCACATTGGGGTCCCCGCCAAAGGCGAATTCGAGAAGTTGACCCATGCCGTCGAAGTCGGTATCAGCTGTGTTTTCGGCGTCAGTGCCGCTTAAGTCATAGTAAACTTGCCAGCCAGCGTATTGGCTTTGATCCGGTACGGTTGTGATTTGTAGTATCCTTCCGTTGACTGTGCCGCTGCCGAAGTCGGCACTTTGCGTTTGGCTCGTTAGGCTGAAAAGATAGATCCCAGAATATGCTGAATAGGTTTGACCATTGTAGCTCACGCTCCCGCTGGGATCGGCTATATAATAAACGAATTTGGCTTGGCTGATAGATGCAAGAAAGTCCGCATCTGTGTCTGTGAAAAAACCGCCCCGATATTGCTGTGCATCTTCGACGGAAGCGACATTCAGGTATATCGAGATAGTGTTGGAGCTGTCGAGCGGTGCGGTCAATGGTGTAGCGCCAGTCATTCGGATTAGATCGTTAATGCTGTTGGTCGGCGAGCCGAAGTCGGGAGTGGACGCCGCCGTAAATTCAAAGGCAAAGTCCAAGCCTTCTGTCGGAGAGATGGCAGAAGTTGTCAAAATGCCGGGGCTGTTCCCGGGGGCGACGAGCCCGGATCCGCTGATAGCTGGGACGGATCCACTCCCTGAAAGAGTGCCGTAGACATCGACGATGAGTTCGGCCGAACTGCTGATGTCACCATCGACGACGAGCTCACCTCCGTGGATCCATGTGTTGCCGGTGTAGGTGGAATTGCCGTTGAGAGTTAGCTGCCCAGAGCTGAGTGCGATGCTTCCCGAATCGCTGATGTTGCCAGAAATACTGGAGCTGGCGTTTCCGTCGAGTTCCAGCAGATAGCCGTTTGTGTCGAGATTGGCCAGTTGTATGCCTCCTGTCCCGATAGCCCAATATTGTGAGCTGCCCAATGCGACAATGGCGCTGATAACTTGTGGGTCATCGTCATAATTGGTGAGGCCGCCTCTGCCGATCGTCAGGATGGAGCCGCCTGAAAAGGTGAAGGAGTCGCTCGCAGTTCCAGATTCCTTAAAATAGAGCCCGCGTATATTGTGGTTAGAATTGACACTGACGCTTAAGGAACTGGCCGAGGATGCGTCAAAAAGCACGTAATCATCGGAGACGGGAACTGGTTTTCCAGAATAGCCCCAGGCCGCGTCGTCGCCAATCGATGTGATGCTTCCTCCTATCCACGTGTGTAATGGGTTGCCCTCGAGACGGAGCGCAAAGCCTATCGTGTCCATACTGGTTTGCGCGGCTTGTATTGCTCCCGGAATAGCCAAAAAACTACTGTAATTATAGCCATTGGTCGTGTCTATCGCGCTATTCATGCCGAGAACCGTCAACTCCTGATCGCCATTTGGATTGGTCCAGGCGTGCAGAAGGGGATGCCCTGAGTCACCGAGTTGGAGTTGCACTTGGTCGCGTGTTGTTCGAATGGCAGTCTGCTTGGAGTCTGAATTGAAAGCTGCCACAGTGTTTGGGGTATCCGTACCGACTCGAGGGCTTCCGTTCGTGCTGGAACTCCGGCCACACATCAAGAGTGGAAGGTTATTGTAGGCAGAATATGTGGTTGCTGTGCTGCTGCTGTGCAGATCCAACACGGCAGTTCGCGTCAAGTTCGAGGGCTCTGTGACCGATACGGCCAACTTACCGATTGCTAGATCGTAGTTGGTGACACCGTTTGTGGCGGCGAGTAACTCCAGTCCGTATCCCAAGTTATCAATGCTGTCGACACCACTGGCAGACCAAGTAAGACCATCGATACCCTTGATGCGGATACCCTGAGTCCTTTGATTTAGGTCACCATCTCCGTCACTGGGGGTATATTCGTAGTGTTGTGCAGTCAGGAAATGTCGCGGGCTGAGCATGGCCAAGCCTTTGTAGCTGGAGGATTCGTAGGTAGTGGTACTCCAACCGACGCCCGACCAATCTAGACCTGCCCCGACAAATGAAATGTCGCCGTTAAATATCGGATTGAGGGGGAATCCGGAAATAAAGCGGTCATTTTTAATACTCGAATAGCCTGTAATGCTGATAGCAGCCGACGGCAATGTGCTGAGCTGTAAACAAGTCAGCAACAGTAAAAATACTCGAAAAGTCCATCTTCTTTGGTAGCGGGCAGGGTGCATGTGTTGTTTAAATCGGTTCTTCGCCATTTTTAGTGGGTAAGGCCACTCAGTACTCTGATTTTTAACCACTCGCTGCGCTGGAGGCACCGAGACACGGAGAAGGATTGCTTGCCATAAGAAACTTAAGACGCTCATTATTTATGGATGGGTCACTTATTGGAGAAGAACTGACGAAGAAGATCATTGGCGCTGCAATTGAGGTGCAAACTTACATGCGGCTGACTGAGTGCCGGGTGGCACTGCTGTTGAATTTTAGTGTGCCCGTTTTGAAAGATGGAATCAAGCCTCTGGTCCTGTAAGTTTAAGTCAATCACTCCTCCGTGTCTCTGCGTCTCCGTGGTAAAACTCTCCGGTCTGGACCCTCAAGCCATTCCTCATCTCAGAAGTAATTGAGTGTTCCGACTTTCATTGATCCACTAAAAATAGCGAAGAACCTTTAAATCTAGGATAAAGACCCTGTTTTTCAATCACTTAGCTTTTATAGAATTGTAAAATAAAACAGGCCGATTCAATGGAATCGGCCTGTTGGAAGTTGTTGTGCTTGTGGGCGCTCTATCTGCGCGAAGCCAGCAAATAAAGTAGCCAGCCTAGGCTACTGACGAAGGCGGCTACGTAGGTGTAGGCGGCGGCGTCGAGGGTTTTGGTCACGCCTTCCATTTCATCTTGATCGACGATGCCGAGACCGACGAGTTGGAGTTTGGCGCGTTTGCTGGCATCGAACTCGACGGGGAGGGTGACGAGTTGGAAGACGGTCAGGACGATGTAAATGGCGATACCGAGATTAATGAAAATCGGGCTGTGAAAAAGAAAGAAGCCGCCGAACATGGCGATGGGCAGGAGTTGTGAGGCGAAGCTGGTGATCGGCACGAGCGACATGCGCAGGTTGAGTGGGGCATATTCCTGTTTATGTTGGATAGCGTGGCCGGCTTCGTGGGCCGCGACGCCGAGTGCTGCGAGGCTGGAACCACGGTAATTGGCTTGGCTCAGGGCCAGGCGCTTGTGGGTCGGGTCGTAGTGGTCGGTTAGCGTGCCGTGGCACTCGACGATCTCCACGTCGTGAATGCCAGCGCTGGCCATGACGGCTTGGGCGGCTTCGCGACCAGTGATGCGACCACGAGAGGCAACTTGTACGTATCTGCCGTATGCGCTTTTGACCTTCATCTGCGCCCAAAGGCCGACGAGCATGGGTATGAGAATAAGTGCTAAAAATGTCATAATTCGTAGGTTTGTTTGTTTTCGAAATGAAAGAGCAATTACAGTTCCACTAAATCTCAAGTGAGAACATTTTATTTTTTGGTGTTTGTGTTGGAATAGATCACCATTTTGCCCATCATAAGTAGGCTGGCGATAATTAAACCTCTAACCTGATTAACAATTATGCGAAACATACTCTTACTTTCCTTCCTCTCAATATTCGGTTTGCACACAGCCTTTTCGGCTGAGGGCGGAGTCTGGATGACTGATTTTGAGGCTGCTCAAGCGAAGGCGGCTGCCGAACAAAAGCCGATGCTGTTAGATTTTACCGGTTCGGACTGGTGCGGTTGGTGCATCAAGCTGGATAAGGAGGTGTTCAGTCAAGAGGCCTTTCAGAACTATGCTGCCGAGGCCTTGGTTCTGGTTGAGCTTGATTTCCCTCGTGGTAAGGACCAATCCGCGGAATTGAAGGCTCAGAATAAAGCTTTAGCTGAAAAATATGGGATTCGCGGGTTTCCGACGATTCTGATTCTTTCACCAGAGGGCGAGTTGATTGAGAAAACCGGCTATCGACGGGGCGGGGCTGAGTCTTACGTCGAGCATATCATTGGCATTTTGGCTTCTGCGGGCTAGGCATTGTNTAAACTCGCTAGGCAAACGCTCCAGTTCCACTTTTTCAAGCCGTTGCCTTTTTTTGGCGCGGCTTTTATTGTGCTGGGCCTTCTCTGACTGTCGGAACTACTTGATTNAAAGTGGGTTCCATTCGAGGGAAAAATCCCCAAACTTAGGGTTGCTTTTCGCTATCTCTATTTTACTCTGCGCGGTTTTCTTATTTCCAAGCCATTCTCCCGAAGGGCACCTTTCAACCGAATTTAGACATGCAACAGTATACACTCAAAATCGCTACTCGTGAAAACACCGGCCGTGGTGTTGCTCGCCGCCTTCGTGCGGAGGGTAAAATACCCGCGTCCCTTTATGGTCAGGGCAACGCTCGCTCTATCTCCGTCTCGGCGGTAGATTTTCGCGACCTAAACCGACAGATCGGCGGCGGTGCTGCCCTCGTTGAACTAACCGATGAAAAGGGCGATTCCGCCCTTTGCTTGGTGCAGGAGGTTCAATACCATGCAGTAAAAAGCTCGATTGACCACATTGATTTCCAAGAGGTTGAACGTGGTCATGCTTTCACGACTAAGGTGCCGGTTCACCTCATACACGAAGCCGATTGCCTCGGAGTGAAAAACGACGGAGGTGTGCTCGACCATAAATCACACGAGGTTGAAATCCGCTGCCGCCCCTCCAAGCTCCCGGAAAGCGTTGAGGTCGATGTCTCTGCTCTCGCCGTTGGCGGTGCGATCCACATTCGCGATCTACCTGTGCTCGATGAAGTCGAATATCTCGGCGAGCCGGACCAAGTCATCGTATCTGTCCAACACCCGACCGTTGCCCCTGCGTCTGAGGACACTGCAGAGGCAGTCGCAGCTGATGAAGTGCCTGCTACGAAGGTCAGCGATGACGCGAAGGAAGATTCCGAGTCTTAACTATAACACAATTTAACCCGGCACGCTCACCTAGCTGGCCAACAACGTTCTTTTAAAATGTCCATCGCGGTCATTGCTGGCTTGGGAAACCCAGGCTCTAAATACCGCAATACCCGGCACAACATCGGTTTCGCCCTTGTTGATCAACTTGCTGCCAAGCAGGGTGCAACATGGAAACATGAAGCCCGCTTTGAAGCGGAAGTCGCGGTTATTCAACTCGATGAGCGTAAGCTCATGTTGTTGAAGCCGCAGACTTTTATGAATCAGAGCGGTCGCTCCCTCGGAGCGGCACTGCGCTATCGCAAGCTGGCTCCAGAGTCGATGCTTGTCATTTACGATGACCTCACGCTTGATCTCGGGCGCACAAAGTTGAGTGTTCGCGGCAGTGCAGGCGGTCACAATGGTATCGCCGATTTGCTCACGCAAGTCGGCTCGGGCTTTGCCCGCTATCGTGTCGGAATCGGTGCCAAGCCGAACAAAGAGATGGACCTTGCAGACTATGTCCTCAGCCCATTTACTCGGGAGGAGCAATCACTTTTGGCGGAAAGCCAGGCTGAGTTTCTCGATCAGATATACTTAATCTTGAACGATGGCCTTGAAGCCGCCATGAAAATAATTAACCAACGCAAAGCCACAACGCATGAGCGCAACGACTAAAAACAACTACAAAGCCACCTTCATCCTCGACCTCCGCGAATCCGAAGAAGATTCCGCCAAGGTTTTGGCTGATCTGAACGAACTCCTCAAGTCCATCGGAGGCGAGCCTTCCGATAGCGAAGACCTCGGCATGCGCGAATTCGCGCGCGCCGCCGATCGTCGCTTCACCCAGGCCCACTACGTCGAAATCTATTTTGATGGCGAAGGTGAATTGCCTGCGATTCTCAAGGAGAAGCTCAAGCTCGACAAGCGTATCAACCGCATCTTCATCGAGGCCCTCTAATCTTGCGAAGCATTCCTTGCCATGGCCTCATTTAATAAAGTCATCCTACTCGGAAACTTGACGCGCGATCCGGAAACCCGGGTTACTGCCAGTGGTATCACGATCTGCAAGCTGGGTCTGGCCGTCTCCCGCGTTTACTCCACCCGCGAGGGCGAGCGCCGCGAGGAAACTACCTTTGTCGACATCGATGCCTTCGGCAAGCAAGCCGAGGTCATTACCAAATACATGCGCAAAGGCCGCCCGCTCATGGTTGAAGGGCGTCTCAAGCTAGACCAATGGGAATCCAACGACGGGCAAAAGCGCAGCAAACTTGGTGTTATTCTGGAAAACTTTCAGTTCGTTGGTGGTCGTGACGACAATGATTCCAGCACGGGTAGCTCCGGTAGTACGGAGAGTGCGTACTCAGACGGCTACGAGCAAAGCTCTCCGCCCAAGCGTGACGCAGGCAAAGACTTTTCAGATTCCAGCGACACTCTCGACGAAGACGTCCCTTTCTAAACGCGGCTTCGCCGCACCTCACTCTTTATTTTAGACAACTCTTATTTAAACAATCGAACGTATCATGGCCAACAATCAGGTTCTCCTCCTCCAACCCATCAATGGACTCGGCGCCGAAGGCGACACAGTCACCGTAAAAGCAGGCTACGCCCGCAACTTCCTGCTTCCCCGTAAGCTGGCGCTGCCGATTACTCAGGCCAACCAGAAGCATGTGGCATCACTGCTCAAAGCCCGCGAAGCCCGCGAGCAAAAAGAATTCGAAGAGGCGCGCACACAGAGCGAGCGTATCGAAAAGACCAGCATCGCCATCGCGGTCAAGACAGGCGAGGGTGGTAAGATGTTTGGCGCTGTGACGGCGAACGATCTACTTGAACGACTCAAGGAAGAGGGGATCGAATTGACCAAGAAGCAACTCTTGCTGGCCGCGCCAATCAAGGAACTCGGCTCCCACACCGCTGCCATCAAGCTCCACTCAGATGTCGAGACTGAGCTCAAGTTCGAGGTCGTTTCCGAGAATCCTATCGAAGATAGTGCAGGTTCTCAGGATGACGCTGACGAGGATGACGAATAATTTGACGGCACCGTCGTAGCGTCCTATTTCAATACGCGATGCCATCAGATTCAGATTTTAAAGGCCGCGGCTTCGCTGATAAGAAGTTTTCGGGTAAGCGGGGTAACTCTTTATCCGAGGACTCAATTCGTGTACAACCCCACAGCATTGAGGCTGAAGAGGGACTCCTGGCTGCGTGCCTGATCGACGGTGGGCAAGAGGTTATTACCACCTGTATCGAGTCTCATATCACGCCGGAATGCTTCTATAAGCGGCAGCACCAGGTGATCTACGAGTCCATCCTTGCTCTCTATGAGCAGGGTTCCCCGGTCGATGAAATCGTGCTTCACGACCACTTGCGTAAAAGTGGGACAGAGGAAGAGTCCGGGGGGATTGCAACGATCTACCATATCCAGGGTCGCATCGAGACGCCGGCGCATGCCAACTACTACGCAAAGATTGTCCATGAAAAATACCTCTTACGGCGTTTGATTCGGACTTCGAGGGAGGCGACCGAGGCCTGTTACGAGCAGCAGGAAGACATTTCCGTATTTATCGACCGGATCGAAGAGGAAATTCATAATATCAGCAGTGGGCGCGTGGTTCAGATGGCGACGCCGATTGACAAATCGCTCGACGAGGCGGTCGCCGACATCCATGCGCTCCTCAATGGCCGGGATGATGCTGACGGCGTATTGTCTGGTTTTCGTGATCTTGATGGAATGACCTACGGTTTTCATCCGGGGCAAATGATTGTTCTCGCGGCGCGTCCCTCCGTCGGAAAGACGAGTTTAGCAATGAATTTTGCTGAGCATGCTATCCTCCCGGACGGGGGGCGGGCATCCTCAGGCGTTTTGGTCTTCAGCCTGGAAATGACCGCGGCTCAGCTGGCTATGCGTCTGATTTGCAGCCGAGCTCGTGTCGATATGAAGCGGATACGTGATCGAGTCATATCGAAGCAGGAGTCCGGAGAAATCGCAACCACCGTGAAGGAACTGAAGGGGACACCACTTTGGATTGACGATGCCGCCTCCTCTTCGATTCTCGACATCCGGGCAAAAGCGCGGCGGATTGATGCCAAGCACCGTCTGGGTCTGGTTGTGATTGACTATCTTCAGCTCATCCGTGGCACCGATTCTCGAGCGCCTCGAGAGCAGCAAATCGCAGATATCTCCAGAGGAGTCAAGGGCATGGCGAAAGAGCTCAACGTGCCTGTCGTCGTCCTCAGTCAGCTCAACCGTGAGTCGGAGAAAGAAAACCGCGATCCACGCCTCTCCGACCTTCGCGAGTCGGGCTCTATTGAGCAGGATGCGGACGTCGTCCTGCTCCTTCATCGTCCTAAAAAGCGTGATGATGATGAGGCCCTCGACGAAGGAGGCCTACCCGGCGAGGTGGAACATATTAAATTAATTATTGCAAAGCAGCGTAATGGCCCCGTAGGTGAAGTTGATCTTACCTTTGTTCGCCGCTATACACGCTACGAAAATTTTAAACGTTAACATTGCCGGTTACTCTCACTTCCAAATGCGCAATCTTTCGACCATCTTGTTCGCCGCCGCAGGCATCCTCGCGTGCCTTCTGCCGACTTCCTTCGCACTCGGCCAAGAGACTGAAACCTATCCGGTGATCAATCGCATCATTCCGGAGTTCGACGGTTTCCGCTCGGTCAGTGACCAATTTATCTTTGGTAATATTCAGTTGCGCCCCGGCATGAATTATAATCCGGCGCTCCTGGATCAGTCGATCCGCGCGCTCTACGGCACTGGGCGGTTCGAATTTGTCGAAGTGCGCGTGGAAAAGGCCCAAAATGAGACCGTCGATGTGATTTTTGAACTAGTCTCCAAATACACGATAGAACGTATCCGTTTTAACGGTAATGATGCCTATTCTGATGCACGTCTCGCTTCCAAGGGCGAAATCGAGAGCGGGATTGCTTTGGACGAGTATCAGGTCAGTGTGTCTGCCGACGCCATCAATGCCTACTACGTGGAAAAAGGCTACCCGGATGTAGAGGTCGATTATCGAATCCAGCGCGATGAGCAGACCGGTTATGCGGTCGTGAACTTCGATATTGAAGAGGGTGGTAAGGTCCGCATCGATGAGATTGATTTCGTTGGGAATGAAGCGCATTCCGATAAAAGGCTGCTCAAGCAACTCGAAACCGCCGAGCATGGTTGGTTGTCCTGGTTGACTGGCTCTGGGAAGTTCGACGAGAAAAAATTTAAAGAAGACCTCGATACCCTGCGCAAATTCTATCGCGATTCCGGATACCTCGATTGCGAAATTGACCAAGACAAAGTATCCATAGATTTCGTCGATTCCGATGAGATTGTGATCACCATTCCGATCTCTGAAGGGCAGCTCTACTATTTAGGCGAGTTTTCCGTGGTTAATGCTACTGTGTATACTGAGAATGAGCTCTTGAGCCGGATTCGCCTCAAGACGGGTGGGCCTTTCTCACCGCAGGGTGTTGATGATGCAGCTACGGCGATCCGTGAATACTACACTTCGAATGGCTACCTCGATAGTGGCGTCCGCGCCGAGCGTGTGCCCAATATGGAGACACGCCGGATTGATGTGGTTTTCCGGGTGCGTGAGAGCGAAAAGTTCTACGTCGAATCCATTAATGTAGAAGGCAACACGAAGTCCAAAGCGCGTGTGATTATTCGTGAATTAGCGCTCGCTCCAGGTGATGTTTTCGATCGTAAGCGGATGGAAGTCAGTGAGCGCCGCCTGGACAATACAGCACTCTTTGAAGAGGTGCGCCTGAATCCCGAACCGACTAACATTCCGGGCCGTAAGGATCTCGACATCACAGTGCGCGAAGGTCGCACAGGTAACTTCACCTTTGGTGCGGGCTTCGGCTCGGTCGAGAGTGCTGTCATCTACTTCGAGGTAGCTCAGGGCAATTTCGATTTATTTAATTGGCGTTCGGGCTTTCAAGGCGATGGCCAAAAATTCCGCTTTCGCGCCTCCCTCGGCACGAGCAGTAATCAGATCCTGATCGCCTTTGAGGAGCCTTGGCTGTTTGAGCAGCGTCTTGCGTTTGGCGTGGAACTGTATCGAACCGAGTCCGACTACAATAGTGCCGATTACAACGAGCTACGGACCGGCTTTGAACTATACCTTCGCCGCCGTCTCTTCGAACTCGTGGAAGCCCGTCTTTCCTATCGCCTCGAACTGGTTGAAGTCTTTGATGTGCGCCGCGGTTCGGGTGCCGTCGAGTCTGACGGTGCTGTTAATGGCGATGGTGTGCCCAATGTCTTCCAGCGTGCGGAGGGTGAGGACCTTGTTTCGAAAGTTGGCCTGACCTTCCTCCGTGATAATCGTGAGACTTTGGTTTTTACCCGTAAGGGGAATCGCTCAAGCTTAGAGTTTGAGTATGCCGGTATCGGTGGTGACGTGAATTATTACAAGATGGAAGGGCGGACGGCACATTTTGTGCCGACCTTCGACACATTGGATCAATCGCTTTCAATCGTGGCTCGCGTCGGTAGTATCAGTCCCTTTGGGAACAGTAACGAAGTCCCTTTCTATGATCGCTTCTATTTGGGAGGGCCCGACAATCTCCGTGGCTTCGATTATCGTGAAGTCGGGCCTCGCGATGACGACCTCACTGCGGATGATGAGGCTGTTGGCGGCAACTCCTATTCCTTAATTTCCTTTGAGTATGGCTTCCGTATCGCGGAACCTTTAGGGCTGGTCGTTTTCTATGATTGGGGATTTGTGAATGAAAGTGATTTTGATTTCAACATGTCAGATTATGCCGATAATTGGGGGGTGGGTGCGCGTATTATGCTCATGGGCTCTCCGCTTAAGCTCGATTTGGGTATTCCAATCACTTCGCCCGAAGGAACCGGCGGGGGCACTCAGTTTAATTTTTCCTTTGGCACGCGCTTTTAATTGTGCTCTATACCTAACAACGAATTCTACTAAAAACACATATCATATGAAAAAATTCACTTCAGTTATTATTGTCTCTCTCTTGATCGTTAGCGGTCTTTTTGCCCAGAAATCACCGATCGTAGGTGTCGTCGATGTGGAACGTGTGCTCGGCGATTACACGGCTTTTCAAGCGGCTCTCGAAAAAGTGCGTGGCTCAGTTGCCCCCGTTGAAGAAGAAATTCAAAAGATGCAGGCCAGCATTGAAAAGATTGTAACTGATGGTCGCGCAGCAGAAACCAAGGCCAAGAATCCTGCCGCGAGCGATGAAGCTCGCGCCGAGGCTCAAGCTGAGGTGACTGCACTGCAGCAGCAACTGCAGGAGGCTCAGCAACAGTTCCAGCAATTCCGTCAACAAGCACAGGCGCTTGCACAGAGGGGCCAACAAGAGGAGCTCGCTCCTCTCCAGGAGACTGCCATTGAAGCGGTCAAGACTGTCGCAGCCGACAAGGGCATTGACTTGGTCTTGCCGAAGAAGTCTCTGATCTTCTCGTCCGACTCGCTTGAGATCTCGGATGCAGTGATTGCCGTCCTTAACGCCGCCAATTAAAGAGCTTAAACCTTATATTTTAAAAACCCTGTTCTCGCCTAGGACAGGGTTTTTTGCTTCTTATCCCTCATGGCTATAGCATACAGCACGCAGCGCATCCTCGAAATCTTAGGCAATGATTGTGAGTCGGTTGGGGCCTACGATGGTTTGATCAGTGGAATCGCCTCGCTGTCTGAGGCTATTGCGGGCGATTTGTCCTTTCTGGGGAATCCAAAGTACCGTGCCTCTGTAGCCAGATCCAAGGCTTCTATCTTACTGGTCCCACGAGACTATGAGGGGTTGCCACAGGCAGGGCAGCTTTACCTGAAGTTGGACAATCCTTCCTTCGCGCTCGCTTTGATCTGTCGAGACATCGAAGGAATGCTGCTGCCTAAGCCGCCGACAGGTATCCACCCGAGCGCAGTGATCGAAGCGGATGCCGAGATTTCCCCAGAGGCCAGCATTGGTGCCTTCTGCTATGTTGGTTCTGGTGCAAGCGTCGGTGCAGCTGTGCTGGAGAGCCACGTCACGGTTGGTCGATCCGCTCGGATCGCCGATGGCTCGTATTTGTTTTCCAAGGCCTCTGTGGGCGATTATTGCGAGATTGGGCTTCGTAACCGATTGTTGGCAGGTTGTGTCATCGGCTCGGATGGTTACGGTTACGAATTCCTTGACGGCGCCCACCAGCGGGTGCCGCAGATTGGTAATGTCGTGACAGGCGCCGATGTCGATGTAGGTGCGAATACTACAATCGACCGGGCGCGCTTTGGATCCACTCTAATCGGAGAGGGGACCAAAATTGATAATCAGGTGCAGATCGCTCACAACGTGCGGGTGGGGCGGCACTGCCTGATCGTTGCCCAAGTCGGCATCAGCGGGAGTAGCGTACTCGGCGACGGAGTGATCGTCGGCGGACAAGCCGGTATTGCCGGGCATTTGAAGGTAGGGTCGGGGGCGATGATCGCGGGTGGCACCGCTGTAGTTAGCGATATCGAGGCGCAAACCAAAGTGCGCGGCTATCCGGCTATGCCCATGATGCTGTTCAACCGGATGGCGGTCTTGCAACGAAAGTTGCCCGATCTTTTCAAAAGGTTTGATCAACTTGAAAAAAGCTTGGAGTCTCTGCAAAACCAGTCTCGGTAAATGAACTCATCACTATGAAAGAAAGCGCGCTCAAAATTTTCTGCGGGAACTCAAATCCTGCTCTTGCTAAAGAAATCTGTGAATATCTCGATGTGCCCCTCGGTGAAGCAGATGTCATTAGCTTCCCGGATGGCGAGAGTTTCGTTCGGATCAACGAAAATATCCGCGGCGCTGACGTGTTCATCATCCAGTCCACCTGCAACCCAGCGAACCAGAATTTGATGGAGCTTTTCATCATGATCGACGCTGCCCGTCGCGCTTCCGCCAACCGCATCACCGCGGTGATTCCCTTTTACGGGTACGCTCGGCAGGACCGCAAAGACCAGCCGCGTGTGCCCATTACCTCGAAGTTGGTCGCCAATTTGCTCGTTTCCGCAGGCGCCAACCGTGTGCTTACTGTCGACCTCCACGCGCAGCAGATTCAAGGCTTCTTCGATATTCCGGTCGACCATCTCTATGCTTCGCCGGTCCTGTTTCAGTATCTGAAGGATATCGAGACGAAGAACCTCACACTCTTCTCTCCCGATGTCGGTGGTATGAAAATGGCCTCTGCCTATGCGGGGATGCTCGATGTGCCACTTGGCTTTATCGCCAAGCGCCGCACCAGCGCTGAAACCGTCGAAGCGGTTTCACTGGTCGGCGAGACTGAAGGACGCGACATCCTATTGATTGATGACATGACGGAGACGGCGGGCACGCTTTGTGCCGCCGCAAAGTTACTCAAGGAAAATGGTGCAAGAAGTGTCATGGCTGCCGTCAGTCACGGGGTTCTCAATGAGATGGGCTACAAACGTCTGGCTTCGGGCGTGATCGATCAACTCATCACAACCAACACCACCCCTGTTCAGTGCCGTGATGGTGTGCCGATTACTGTTCTCAGCGTGGCGGAGCTTCTCGGCGAAGGGATCAAACGCATCCATAATAATGCGAGTGTCACTGGCCTCTTTGATATTAAAGGTTTCTAATCGCAGGCTGTGGTCGGGCTGAACGTGGATATTTTTTTTCTGCTCTATCTGGGGGCGGGATTCCTTCTGCTCTTTGGGCTCTGGTTCTATTACGATTGGCGCGACGGCCATCTCCATGAAGCGCAGCGCACAAAGGTCATCTACCACTGTATCAAATGCAGCCAGATTTACACCGGCCCTCATCTTAGCGAAGAATGCGATTGCCCCCAATGCGGCTTTACCAATGGTCGGCTTCGCTTCTAGCCAAACAGTTTTTTCAGTTTTCAGTTGTCTAGTTTTCAGTTCATCTTCGTGTAACACGTATTCAATTCTACATCGTTCCGGTTCGCTTTGCGCCCGGTATTGTCGTCACTTCATTCCTCGGAACAGCGTTTCCAGTTTTTATCCTTTCCTACTATGCCAGACATCATCGCAGTTCTCGACTTCGGCTCGCAATACACGCAAGTCATCGCCCGCCGCATCCGCGAAGCCAACGTGCTCTCACGGATCTATCCATATAATACGAAAGCCAGCGTTCTGAAGAAGGAGGGTGTTAAAGGTATCATCCTCTCGGGTGGACCGTCTTCTGTCCTGATTAAAGGATCTCCTCGCCCGGATGCTAAAGTCTTCGAGATGGGCGTCCCAATACTTGGGATATGCTACGGCGAGCAATTGATGGCGCACATGCTGGGCGGCAAGGTTGGTAAGAGTGCGCAGCGCGAGTTTGGTCACGGCACTCTTAGCATCAGCAAAAAAGGTAAGCTCTTCGCCGGCCTGCCCAAGTCACTTCGAGTTTGGAACTCCCACGGAGACCGTCTTGAAAAGCTTCCCAAGGGCTTCGAGGCCATCGCTTCGACCGAAAACTCACCCTATGCCACGATCCAGGATGCCAAACGTGAATTTTATGGGATGCAATTCCACCCGGAGGTGGCACACTCCGAGTTGGGTATGGAAGTGCTCTCCAACTTCCTCTTGAAGATTTGCAAGTGCAAGGCGGAGTGGTCGATGGCCAACTATATCGAAGAGTCTATCCGCCAAATACGCGATACGGTCGGCGACAAACGCGTCATCCTTGGCCTGAGCGGAGGCGTCGACTCCTCTGTCGCCGCTGCGCTCATTCATCGCGCGATTGGTAAGCAACTGACCTGCGTTTTTGTTGATAATGGCCTCCTCCGTCTCCACGAGCGCGAGCAAGTCCAGAAACTCTATGGCGATCACTTCGATCTCGATCTCCGCGTTGCTAAGAAGGCGAATCTTTTTTTAAGCCGTCTCAAAGGCGTCTCCGAACCCGAGAAGAAACGCAAGATCATCGGTAACACCTTTGTCGAAGTTTTCGACGACGAAGTTAAAAAACTCAAAAAGAAGAAAGGCAATTACGCCTTCCTTGCTCAGGGCACGCTCTATCCGGACGTGATCGAATCGGTCGCCATCGACGGCAACCCCGCCGCCCTTATTAAGAGCCACCACAATGTAGGCGGTCTGCCAAAGAAAATGAAGCTCGATTTGCTGGAGCCACTGCGCGAACTCTTCAAGGACGAAGTGCGTGAGCTCGGCTCCGAACTCGGCCTGCCCAAAGAAGTCGTCTGGCGCCAGCCTTTTCCTGGTCCTGGCCTGGGAGTCCGTGTGATGGGGCCGATCGTTAAAAAGGACCTCGACGTCCTCCGCAAGGCCGACGCCATCCTACACGAGGAGATGATGGCCGCGGATCTCTATTATAAAGTCTGGCAGTCCTTCTGCGTCTTCCTCCCCGTTAAGACGGTCGGCGTGATGGGGGACGAGCGTACATATGAGAACGTTGTCGCCCTGCGTATCGTCGAGAGTGTCGATGCCATGACGGCCGATTGGGCGCGTGTGCCCTACGAAGTGCTCCGGACCATTTCGAGCCGTATTATCAACGAGGTCACCGGGTGTAACCGCGTCGTCCTGGATATAAGCTCCAAGCCTCCTAGCACCATCGAGTGGGAGTAAGGCGAACTTATTCCCCGAATAGTGGTCAGAGTTTATTCTAGTATGAAACATTTCATTCCAATTGGCTTTTGTTTATTACTGGCTACTGCTCTCCATGCCCAAGAGCCTACCGTCAGCGATGTCATCAGCCGTGCACGGGCGACAATCGGCAACGATGCGAATCTGGATGGTCTCGTCACGCTGAGGCTCGTCGGCAGCCTTGAGCCTGCTGCCCCGGAGATGCCCTCGGCGACCTTGCTGATCATCGCACGTAAGCCAGCTTCGCAGCGCATGGAAATCAGGGTCGACGACATCGTCGAGACGACCATCCTTAATGGAGATAGAGGCTGCATTATTCGCTCCAACCTCAACGCAGACGCCTCTCGAATGCGTGACTTGGTGGGCATGGAATTAGAACGTGTGCTCTACAGCACGCGTCAGTTTTTTAACTTTTATCGACCGGACTTCAAAAACGGCGAGAAAGTTAGCTTAGAAGGTATTGAAAACTGCCGCGGTCAGCGCAGCTATAAATTGCGCTACCAGTATTCCGAGGGCTTGGAAACGATCCGTTATTTTTCACTCGAGGATGACACCTTGGTTTCCACCATTACCGAAAACGGCGTCGAGAGCATCGGTGTCGGTTCGCAAATTGTGGGCGGCATCAAGTTCCCCGCTAAGATCGAATACTACGAGGGAGCACGCAAGCTACACACTATCGTGCTGCACGAAGTGGTCGTCAACAAACCCCTTACCGCGGGCGTCTTCGCGATCCCGGAAGGGGATACACAATAAGGTGCCTCTGAAGTGTCCAAGGATGTAAACCTGAATCTGAATTATGCAAAAGATCAAATTGTCCGAGTCTCTGAAATTTCAAAATGCTCTGCGCTCTTTCTGTGAACAGGCAATTGTATCCGGGGATGTCAGTGATGTGGTCACCGGCGTCCTGGCCGATGTGCGTCTGCGCGGCGACAGCGCCGTTCTGCAATACACCGAGAAATTCGACCGTGCCCGGTTGACTGCTCAGGATATGCGTGTGTCACCCGAAGCGATCAAAGCCTCTGTAAAAACCCTCAGCGCCGCGGATCGCAGGGCGATCCGCGAGTCGATTGCCCTCGTTAAGGACTTCCACAAAAAGACTCTGCCGAAAGACTGGAAGGCAAAAAACGCGCAGGGCGGCATTGTCGGTGAGCGCTTTTACCCGATCCAGCGGGTCGGTCTCTATATCCCTGGAGGCAATGTGCCGCTCGTTTCGACCGTCGTCATGACCGCCGTGCTTGCCAAGCTCGTTAAATGTCCCCAGATCGCGGTTTGTACGCCTCCTGATGCCGATGGCAACATTGCCGCGGGTATGCTCGCGGCACTGTCCATGATCGGGATAGAGGAAGTCTACAAAGTCGGCGGCGTCCAAGCCGTCGGCGCCATGGCTTATGGCACGAAGACCATTCCCGCCGTCGATAAAATCTTTGGCCCTGGCAACGCCTTCGTCATGGAGGCCAAGCGTCAGGTGCTTGGCACGGTCGGCATCGACCTTCTGCCCGGCCCCAGCGAGGTCATGATCATCGCCGACTCTGGTGCCAACCCGCGCCACGTAGCCGCCGATCTACTCGCCCAAGCCGAGCACGGCAGTGGTAAAGAGATCATCTACCTCGCTACCACAAGTCAGGTGCTCCTGGCTAAGATCGAAAAAGCTCTTGGCCAACTCTTGCCCTCCCTCAGCCACGCCGACAAGTGCGCCAAGGTGCTTAAAGACCGCTGCCTCGCCGTGACCTGTAAAAACCTCGCTCAAGCCGCCGAAGTCGCCAACTACATCGCACCCGAGCACTTGGAGCTCCAAGTCGCCGACAAGTCGATCGAGTCGTTGAGCCGGCAAATTACCACCGCTGGGGCCATCCTTCAGGGCTATATGACGCCCACCGTGCTCGGTGATTTTACCGCCGGTCCCAGCCATACGCTCCCGACTGGGCGTGCTGGCCGCTTCTTCAGTGGCCTTCAGGCCACCGACTTCATGCGCCGCTCCAGCACCGTGCGCTACGACGCTAAGAGCCTCGGCAAAGCCTCAGTTGTCGTCGAAACTTTTGCCCGCCTCGAACAGCTCGACGCCCACGGTAAGTCGCTCACGATCCGCTTATAGAAGGAATCGGCTGACTGCGTAGGAGCTCAGTGGGCTTACGCCCCGTAAGCGCCCGCCTCGGTCAGCTTCCGGATGCTTTCGACCACGTGTGCCTTGTCTTCTGGATAAGTCACGCCGAACCAGGGGCTCTCGGTTTGCAACACAGGGCAGGTAACTGCGCCTTCCTGAATCAGGCCGTCGACCAAGCTTGGCAAATAATACTCTGATTTCGCTTCGCCGCCGCGTGCTTGCAGAAAGGCTTCGAAGCGGGCTTCGAGCGGTTCGAAGATGGCGGGGCTGAAGCCCCAGAAGTTCATCGAGACCACCGTGTCTTCCGCCAGCGTCACGCGTTTGCCGGTTAAGTTTTCACCGTGCAGTTCACCGTTTGCATCGATGCCGATGCAGGTGTATTCTTCGACGCTCTGCAGCTGGCCGTTTCGCAGTCTGCAAACGCCTCGGTTGACAGTGCCGTGTTGGGATAGGGTGTTCTTTAGGACATAGCCGACCATGCTGGCGGCGAGGGCATTGTTATCCGACAGCGCGCTCAAATGCGCGGCCATCTGCGCATAGGCTTCGCGCCCGTAGAAATCGTCGGCGTTGATCACTGCAAAGGGCTCGGCAATCAACGCGCGTGCTGCGCGAACGGCATGCGCTGTGCCCCAGGGCTTGCTGCGTCCCTCGGTCACCGTGTAGCCTCCGGGTAGATCGTGGAGGTCTTGGAAGGCGTAGCGCACCTCGATTCGGCCGCAATGTTTATCGCCCACTTGGGTGCGAAAGGCTTCTGCAAAATCCTTGCGGATGACGAAGACTACTTTGCCGAATCCGGCACGGCAGGCGTCTTCCACCGCGTAATCGATCATGGTCTGGCCCGACGGCCCCATGGCGTCGAGTTGTTTGAGACCGCCGTAGCGGGAACCCATGCCAGCGGCGAGTAAGACGAGAGTCGGTTGCATGAGGGTGTGGAATAGGGCGATCGCTAGGTATTGACAACCCGTAATTGTCGGCATCTTTGATTTCGTCGCACCCTAGACAGAGCATCCGTGCTCTGTGGTGGCTGCTATGCCTTATGCTGCCATCATGGGCAGAGATGCCCTTGTTCCATAATCTGAATTTGGATCTTCGCTTTATGAATTCAGTTGAATCCCTCAACGGATTCGTTCTTCTTGCACAGGTCCCATGAAGAAGACTTTTGACGCCCCCCATCGTGCGCTTCCGCACATACAAGACTTGCACGCCTACGTGCCGGGCGAACAGCCGCAGGGCGACGGTTGGGTCAAGCTCAACACCAACGAAAACCCGTATCCGCCTTCGCCGAATGTGGCGAAAGCCGTCACTGCAGAGGTGGCCAACCTGCGCAAATACCCCGAGCCAAGCTCGGTTAAACTGCGCGCCGCGATCGGCCAAAGCTTCGGGCTCACGCAGAAAAACGTCATTATCGGCAACGGCTCGGATAACATTCTCGACCTGATCACCCGATGCTTCGTCTCCGATCTAGGCGCCGGACACACTGTGCCCAGCTACTCGCTTTACCCCGTCGTGGCCGGAATGTCGGGGCAGAACCTGGTCGATGTGAATTTCGAACGCTCCATGCAGCTCGATGTCGAAGCGCTCGCTGCCACTCAGGCTAAAGTCTTTTTTCTGACGAATCCCAACGCGCCCACTGGCGTTGCTTTTCCGCGCTCACAGATCGAGGCTGCCCTCAAAGCGATCGACGGTCTGCTCGTCGTCGATGAGGCCTACGTGGACTTCGGTGGGGAAACTGCCGCGCCATTGCTCCATGACTACGAAAATCTAGTCGTCGTACGCACGTTTTCCAAGTCCTATGGTCTGGCTGGTATGCGTGTCGGTTTTGCCCTAGCGAGTGCCGAAATTATTGGCATACTCGACCGCGTGCGGGATGCCTACAACCTCGACCGAGTGGCTCAAGCTGCTGCGCTTGCCGCTTTCGAAGATGTCGAATACTTCGAAAGGCAGCGTCAGAAAGTCATGGCCACCCGCGAGGCGACGCGTGCTGAACTCGACAAATACGGCTGGTTTACCTATCCTTCGTCCACCAACTTTCTTTTTACCGAGCCGAAGAACGCTATTGGCGAGTCCAGCCCTGAGGTCGCGCGCAGCCTCTTCGAGCACCTCAAAGCGCAACGCGTCCTCGTGCGCTATTTTCCCACGCATCCTTTAACTTGCGCTTTTATCCGCGTTAGCATAGGAACGGATGCTGAAATGAAGGCTTTTTTAACCGCCGTCGAATCATGGCTCAACCACGCATAGCAGAACTCACCCGCAATACTAAAGAGACTCAGATCCAAATGGAGCTGAATCTCGACGGCACTGGCGTGTCTGAAATCGAGACTGGTATCCCGTTTTTCGACCACATGCTGACACTCTTCGCACGTCATGGCCTCTTCGATCTTAAGGTCAAAGTGGTTGGCGATATTGAAGTCGATTACCACCACACGGTGGAGGACACCGGTATCGTGCTTGGCCAATTGGTCAAAAACGCCCTCGGCGAGAAGCGTGGCATCCGCCGCTATGGATTTTTCATCCTTCCGATGGACGAGTCGCTCGCGCGTGTCGCGCTCGATCTTTCGAACCGCCAAGCCTTCGTCTATCATGTCGACTACAAAGATCCCATGGTGCGTGACTTCAGCATCGGTTTGGTTAAAGAGTTCTTCCAAGCCTTTGCTAACGAAGCTGGCTGTAACCTGCATATCCATCTCGAATACGGAGAAGAGCCACACCACATCGCCGAGGCCATCTTCAAATGCTTCGCCCGCGCCCTCGATGTCGCGACCACGATTGATCCACGCTTGGGCGACGCTTTACCCAGCACTAAAGGCACGCTCTCGAGCTGAGTCGATCAGATCGACTATAAATGGTGGAGGTGGCGGGAGTCGAGGCGGTTAGAAGATTTCCTACTGATTCACCTTAAATCCACTAAAAGCTTCTTATCAGCACTTTACATAATATCAAGGTGGCAGCAGCTCGCGCCAGTTTGCAGGTAAATGAAGCGGAATTGGCAAATAATTGGCAAATAGTAACGTGCTTTAGATTTTTAGCTCAATCAGTTCCTTCGTGATGGGTTGATTTGATACTTGGCAATAATTCTAATTTTTTTGGCGATCAGAATGCTGGCGTGCCTTCGGGAACAAAGACTTGGAGGGTTTTTGGGTGGGTTTCATTTCTTAGTTAAATCTTTATATTTTGCGTTCGACCCAGTTTTAGTCCCCCATGGAATTTGGAGTAAATGCTCTCTTCATAGATCTCCTTCGCCCAGACTAGTCTGTGGGCTTCCGGATCTTCCCAAGATCCAAACCATTCACCGCACCATTTTTCGTAGGCACCTCTGGCATCTCTATGTGCGTAGAAAACCGAAATTCGACCGAAGGCTTCTCTTGTGTCTACCATGTCCAGTATGTGGGCATTGATCGGCTCGTCGCTCATCGCATCACGCAGAGCTCGCCGCCTTGCAGCCTCTTCCTCTGATAGGCTATTGGAAGGCGGGCATCGCTTCGTTATTGAAGAAAAGGTCAAGCGCCCCTAACACTTGGATCACCTGTCGGTTAAACATGGGGGCTTCTCAGGCCGTGAGCCGTTATGTGACGGAACTACTTAAAAATCGAAAATTGAAAAAAACTTATCACGATGAGTTATGCACAAA
>JGI20154J14316_10001314_pt1 | contig 21869 bp, 19 predicted proteins | sample COG_04_FD_14316 | JGI IMG/M metagenome (IMG submission 14316)
GGAATCATGCGGATACCTAAAATTTAAGTGGCAAATTATAAGGTATTTCCGCTATGGTTTGATGCCTAGTTATTAACTAGATATTAAGTAGTTACTAAATAGAAAACAGATAGCCACCAGAGTTTTAAAACCAATGACCAGTGATAGCACCGAACGTACCATAAAACAGCGATTTGAGCAGCTCGAAGAGAAACTCGCTTACCAAGAAATGACCAATGCCGAGTTGAGTGAAGAGATCTTTCGCCAGCAAAAGGAGATTGACACCTTGACCCTGGCCCACCAATCCATGGTTCAGCGAATGGAGGCCCTACAGGATGTTGCTGCAGAGGGCGATGGCTCACAAAATGAGAAGCCGCCGCACTATTGAAGCATTCCAGTCAGGTCTAATACCATCGAGTCGCAATTCATCAGAATTAACTGCTGCGATGGTGTAATCTTAAGTTCTTGTGAGAAGGACAACGTAAGACAGATCGGCATAAGCCGACAGTGATAAAAATAATAATTCATTCCATAGGGGAACCCCATGACTACTCCACAACTGAGTGCAGAGAACAAGACTGCCATTGATGCTGCATTTGAGGCGCACAAAGCCTATGCACTGAAGCTGCGCAAATCCACCTGTGCCCAACGCCTTGAAGTGCTGGCGCGCTTTGAGACAGTGTTTAAAAACTCCTACGATAAAATTTATGCTTCAGCCCTAGCGGATTTTGGTAAGCCGGGCGCGGAAGTGGATATAGCTGAGATTATGATTGTGCTGTCTGAGCTGGCTCATACGCGCAAGAAATTGAAAAAGTGGATGAAGCCGGTATCCGTGCGTGCATCCATGACCATGCTCGGAACCTCCTCAAAGATTGTTACTGAGCCCAAGGGCACCAGTCTGGTGATTTCCCCTTGGAACTATCCGTTTAATCTGACTTTTGGTCCGATGATCTCGGCGATCGCTGCCGGCTGTACTGTGATTATCAAGCCTTCGGAAATGACGCCCCATATGTCCAAGGTGATTGCCGAAATCGTTGAAGAGGCATTTCGCCCGGAAGAGGTCAGCCTGTTTCAGGGTGAGGCTGATGTCTCTAGCTACTTAACTAGCCTGCCTTTTGACCATATATTCTTTACTGGCAGTCCAGCTGTGGGCAAACATGTTATGGCCGCGGCGGCGAAAAACCTCACTTCAGTGACATTGGAATTGGGCGGTAAGAGCCCGGTAATTGTCGACAAGAGTGCGGACCTGATGAAAACGGCGCGCAGTGTTTCCTGGGGCAAGTTCAACAACAATGGCCAGACCTGTATTGCGCCGGACTATCTGTTTGTTCACGAGAGCATTAAAGATGAGCTGATGGTTGAGCTCAGGGCCAGCATGGCGAAACAGTATGGCGAGGGCAGCGATGCTCAAGCCAATGGCGATTACTGTCAGGTGGTTAACAGAGGTCATCACGGTCGTATCTCTGGGCTCTTATCTGATGCTCTAGCGGGCGGTGCTGAGTTGATCACTGGTGGTCAGATTGATGATGCTGAGCGCTTCATTGCGCCAACTCTGCTCCAGGGCATGGCGGCGGATTCACGGATTATGAATGAAGAGATTTTTGGTCCAGTGCTGCCGATTATGACCTTTACCGATCTCGATGAAGTGATTGGTTATATCAATGATAAGCCGAAGCCATTGGCGCTGTACTTTTTCGGTCGCGACAAGGCTGCAATCAATAAAGTGATGGAGGAAACCAGTGCTGGTGATACCTGCATTAACCAGGTGGTGATGCACTTTGTACATCCCAACTTACCCTTTGGTGGTGTCAATAATAGTGGTATTGGCAAGTCTGGCGGCGAGTGGGGTTATAAGGCATTTTCCCATGAGCGCAGCGTGTTGCAGGACAAGTGGGCCAGTGGTCATATGATGCACCCTCCCTACACGCCGAAGGTGCGCAAGCTGATCAAGACTATTACTGGTTTGGTAAGCCGTTAAACACCAGGTGCTGGCTATTTAATCGCCACCAGTGAAGCAAAGTTAAAACATTGAAACCAAGGGCTTGCGGAGTTAAATCCGCAGGCCTTTATTCTATGTATATGAGTCTCAAGGGTTTCTGGAAGCAGAAAGTTTTCCAGGGAATCGCGCTTTTGACTGATCTCCAAATCGCTGTAACCCTGTGCACGTTTAAACTGGTGGTGCAGTTCCGAGAGCAGTTGGTTTAAGGATTCTGGTTCAAATAATAGCTTCTCAGAAATCACCAGACAGCCGCCGGGATTTAGTCCGGCATAGATCTTTTCCAATAGCGCCTGGCGCTTTTCAATAGCGATAAACTGCAGGGTGAAATTCATTACCACCAGAGAGGCATTGCTGATCTCAATATCACAGATATCCGCCTCCACTAGCTCGATTGCGGCTGTGGACGGTGTCTTTTCTAGCACTGATTTACAGCGCGATAGCATAGCTGCGGAGTTATCCACCGCCACTATGCTGACACCTGGCTGCTTGACCTGCTGAGCAATTGCCAGGGACGAGGCTCCCAGTGAGCAACCCAGGTCGTAACAGTTGCTTCCCGGCTGCACATAGCGCGCTGCCAGCTCACCGCAGAGATTAATAATTGTCTGATAGCCTGGCACTGAGCGCTGAATCATATCCGGAAATACATCCACCACCGCTTGGTCAAAAGTGAAGCGGGGAACATCGCCCAGCGGGCTGGCGAACAGATTGTCTTGTTTCGATTTGTCGTTCATAGGATTTAAACTAAAATAATATCCAAGCCAGTTTTAGCCGCCAGATCCGTATTGGTAATCACTGCAGTCTGGGCTAACTCAGGGCGCAGATATTGAGCTGCAACACGCTTTAGATCTGCATCGGTCACTGCCAGTACACGATTGCGAAACTCACTGATTGAGGCTTTGCTGCGACCATTGAGCTCGCCGTGAAAGGCCTGCATGGCTTCGCCGGCTGGAGAGGCGGGTTTATCCATGCCGCCGATCACGCCTAAAATCGCCTCTTCTACGCTATCCGCGCGCAGCGGTTTGTCCAGTAGCCATTTAATCGAGTCGTCGAAGTCGGCCAAGGTGCCGTCGATGCGTGGATCGCGATAGGAGTAAAAGCGGAATGCGCCAGACTGGTTATCCTGAGATGCGCCACCACCGTAGGCACCGCCCTGCTCGCGAATGGTGCGGTGCAGATAGCCATTGCGCAATACGCCACCGAGCACTGTCAGGGCCGCTGAATCCGCATGGCTCGAAGGCACTGTGGCATAGGCCTTGGCGCAGAAGCTCACCTGAGTATTGGCAGTCCAGCAGTGATTCACTGGCTGCAAGTTGGGTTGGTAGTCAATCAGATTACTGGCCAGGGCCGCAATCTGTTGATCGCCACCAAAGGTGCTGTAAATACTCTGTTTAAAGCCCTCCAGTCGATGCTCTTCGGCCACCAGCAAATACTCTCGTGGCTGTCCCAGTACCTGCTGGTGAATCTCTTCCAGCTGGGCCGCCAGAGACTCTAGTCCGGCTTGTGTTTCAAGACTCTGATCCAGTACTTTAATCTGTGCCAGCCCGCTCATACCGCCCCAGCGCTGGTTTAAATAGGCATTGGCGGAGAGGCCACTGGCGGCTGCGGTCATGGCTAGAACATGGCCGTTGCCAACGATGGAGGATTCTCGGTGAGTGCGAATTTGTGACACCAGCTCCCGCAGTCGCGAGAGCTCATTAAAGCGGGTGTTTTGCATAGACTCATGCATCAGGTCGCTCATAGCGCTTTGATTGCGCGCCAGACCTTTAGCGGAGAAACTAATATTGCCGTGGAGCTGATTCAAGTTGTCTTTGTCACTGCGCACTGAGGCCGAGGCGGAATAGGCGCCCACTACACTGGAGTGCCACAGTTGAGTGGCCTGGTAGTCTCTGTCGCCAACACCCATCTCGGTGACGCAGGTGCTGTAGAGCGGCAGCAGATCCATTTGTTGTTGGGTCAGGGCGGGCATCGGCATAATGATCTGCTGATAGGCGAGACCATTGGTGCCGGCGCTGTAGCTGGTTAGGGGCAATGGTGCGCTGTCGGCACTTTCGCTACCTTCGCTACTATGACGCTCCGCATAGGCAATATCCACTGGCACATCTTCAATGCCCACCTTGGGCAGAATATCCAGATTCTCTTCCATTTCCTGACGTTCTTTAAGGGCCGCGGCGCTGTCGACTATGGCCTGTTTTTCGCTGTAGCTGAGGGCAACCTGAATGGCTGCCAGTTGATCTTTCTCCGCCTGGTCTCTGCTATTGGCCAGCTGATGATCGGGCTTCATAACCAAGCGAATGCGGTGTTGATTATTGATCAGCAGGTTCTGGGCCAGCGACTTAATAAACTCTGGGTCTTGAATCTGCTGCTGGAGTTTTTCGAGAACCGGATCCAGATTTAACAGATCCACCGGATCACCGCGATGCGTGGCGCTGGTCAGTGACGTGAGAATCAAGTTGAGACCGTAGGGATAGCCGCCACCGGACACTTCACGCTGGGACAGTTCCAGCTGGTGGAGACTGGCAGCCACCTGTTCCAGGGGCAGTCCTTTGTCAGCAACATCCTGCAGCACATCGAGAATCAGTTTTTCAACCGCATCCGCCTGCTCTGGATTGGAGCCTTCCACACCACAGGCGAAACAGAGCTCTTTCTGGGAGTCTTCAAGACCGCACATGGGCGAGGGAGACGTGCCCAGATCCGTGGTTTCCAAAGCTTTAAGTAATGGCGAGCCGCTATTGTCTAAAAGCACGCTGGCGAGCAGTCGGGCCTGCATAGTGGCTTCTAAATCTGTGGAGTCGCCCAGCAGCCAGGACATTACGATATGAGTGTGATCCTCTAATGGCTCTTGGTCATCTGCGGCATAGAACTCTTCAAAATACTGCGGTGTGCTGTAACGCTGTTCGTCGGTTACGGCTATATGGCAGTCGAGCTTTTCAAAGCGACTCAGGGCATTGGTTTCGAAGGTCGCCTGATGTTCGGCGGCAGCTATATCACCGAAGGTAATAAATATTGCATTGCTCGGATGATAGTGGGTCTTGTAAAACGCTTTAAATTGGTCGTAGGTCAGATTTGGAATATCCGCTGGCTCGCCGCCACTGTTGTAGTGGTAGGTGCTGGTGGGATAGAGGTGCTTGCTCATGGTCTGCCAGAGGGTCGAGTTGATCGAGCTCATAGCGCCTTTCATTTCATTGAATACAACACCTTTATAGGTCAGCTCGGAGCTGGCGTCGGTTGCATCGGCAAACTCTAGGCGATGGCCTTCCTGGGCAAAATCCAAAGGATCTAGACGGGCAAAAAATACCGAATCCAAATACACATCGAGCAGATTATTGAAATCTTTTTTGTTCTGGCTGGCAAAGGGATAAGCGGTCCAGTCGGAACTGGTAAAGGCATTCATAAAGGTGTTCAGTGAACGCCGGATCATCATAAAGAAGGGGTCGCGCACTGGATATTTTTCACTGCCACAGAGCGCTGTGTGCTCGAGAATATGGGCCACACCAGTAGAGTCCATAGGCACAGTGCGCAGGGCTACAAGGAATACATTCTCTTTGTTGTCGGCGGCTAGGTGAATATGTTGCGCACCAGTAACCAAGTGGCGATATTCCTGATAGCGGACATTAAGGGACGGTATCTCTTGCTCGCGCAAAAGCTCAAACGCTGGGTGATGGGTCATAGGGGTTTTGCTCTGTGGGTGGTTCTGTGAGATGGAAAAGTTGAATCGAGATGCATTCTACTGCATGTGACTGTTGGGGGAAATGCCGCCGAGCACTACTTGTTGGCTTTCGCCCGCTTGCGGTATTCAATAGGCGTGGTTCCCTCCCAGCGCTTAAAGGCACGGTAAAAAGTACTGGGTTCAGAGAAACCGGTCAGATAGACAATTTCACTAATCTCTTCTTCGGTGCGCGCGAGTAATCGTTTGGCCAGTGAACGACGATGCTCATTGAGCAGCCGCTGAAAGCTGGTGTCGGCCATATTGAGCTGGTGCCGGAGATTGCGCGGACTGATCTCAAGCTGCTCCGCAACTCGCTCCAGAGTCACCTCAGAACTTTCCAATAGCGCAGCGATCTGGGTGCGCACCAGACGCACAAAATCCTGCTGTTGCAGTCGCGCCAGATGCTCGTCCGCAGCCTTAACGTGGAGGTTGAGTAATTCCGGTTCGCCATTGAGAGAGCGGTAATTGAGAATCTCGGGAGCAAAATAGAGCTGGAACGAGGGCGCATTAAATTGCACTTCGCATTGAAATATACGCTGATACTCGGCCAGGTCTGTGTTCGGAGGATGATTAAAGACAATTTTTTCCGCTTTAAAGGCGCCGTCGGTAACCGCTTGAAAGGATTTAATCAATCCCAGCACCATGGCTTCCGCGAGATGGGAGGTGGCGTATTGGTAGTCGGCAAAATAGCTGGTCAGGCAGGGTCTTGGCTGTTCGCTAAGCTGACCGTGAAGGGCATCGCTGATCAGGCGCTGATAGCTGATTACCCGACGCAGGCCATCGCCAAAGGTGGCACTACTGAGGAATAGATACTCGAGAATCTGGCCCTTATAGACTGGCATTTTCTCCCCAAGGTGCAATCCGATACAGGGGTCCCCAGACAGTTCAACCGCGGCTTTCCAAAAATGTGGCTGGGCGGAGAACTGGGTGCGCAGATTGCTCTGATAGAGTTGCTGGGGATCCAGCCCGCTGCGGCGCAGCACGGCGTCGGCATCGACACCCAAATTGGCTAAACCTTGATATGCCAGCCTGACTAAAGTTCCCGAATCGGTTAAACCTGACATACACTTACCTAAAGGTTCTCAGTCTTGAGAGCCGCTAATGGCTCTAAGAAGTTAACGAAGCCCCAATCATACACGATTGACCGAAATGACAATATAGAGTTTTTTTACTGCCAATGATTACCAGGGAGGTTTCAAGCAGAATGACAAAGATGAATAGATCAACCCCAGAACCGAATCAATCCAATAGCAGTGCATCCCGCGCTGGCCTGCCACCTATTGTGCTCAGTCACTTGCCGAATATGCCCTCGCTGCTAGGGCGTGCGGCGTTCAAATCTGGATACTACCAGCTCGGCGATGTGCTGCCCGCCCTAAGCACGGAGATTAATCACCTACGTATCCGGCAGGATGATCTGCGCGCTTATCGGGCGCTCTGTGGTTTCACTGATAATTCAGTGCTGCCAGCAACCTATCTGCATATGCTGTCGTTTCCCCTGTCGTTAAATCTGCTTATTCAGCAAGACTTTCCCATGAAAGCCATGGGTCAGGTGCATCTGCGCAACCAGATCTCGGTGTTGGAAGAGTTTGATCTGCGGGCATCGATCAGTATGAAAGCGACGATTGGCAACAGTGAGTTGACCAGTCGCGGTGTGGAGTGGGACATAGATGTTTCCGCTATGGTGGATAACCAGCTGGTATGGTCTAGTACCTCGACTTATTTGAATCGCTGCAAGACAGGCATAGCTGCAGTGCGACACAAGGAAATATTGCCCCAGGGCAATACCCAATACTGGACCGTTGAGGCGGATATTGGTCGCCGCTATGCGAAGGTTTCGGCTGATTACAATCCGATTCACCTGTCGGATATCACGGCTAAATTATTTGGTTTTAAGCAGGCGATTGCCCACGGCATGTGGTCGAAAGCACGCTGTTTAGCCGCACTTGAAGACAGACTGCCGAATTCCGGCTACAGCGTTGATGTGGCATTTCATCGGCCACTGTTTCTGCCCTCTGAGGTGGTCTTTAATAGCTGCGTAAATCAACAGGGTGAGAACTTCTCATTACACAATAAAAACAGTGGAGTCCTCCACTTGCTAGGCCAAATCTCATAGGAGAGTAGTAATGCCTGATTATAAAGTCCCGGTAAATGATTACCTGTTTCTGTTCAATGATGTGCTCGATATGCAGAGCAAATACAAAGATGTGCAGGGCGGAGACGAAGCCACCACCGATATGGTTGAGGCGATCTTTACTGAAGCAGCCAAGTTTTGTGAAAATGAATTGGCGCCAATCTATCAGAGTGGCGACATTGGCTGTACTTGGGACGATGGTGTGGTGACCACACCTGCAGGTTTTAAAGAGGCCTACCAGAAGTTTATTGAAGCTGGCTGGACCACTTTGACTGGCAGCACCGATATGGGCGGTCAGGGCCTGCCATCCTCTATTGGTATTGCCATCAATGAAATGATGACCACCGCTAACTGGGCCTGGGCCATGTATCCGGGTCTCAGCGAGGGTGCTGTAGCAACACTTGAGACCAGCGGTACCGAGCAGCAGAAGAAAGACTATCTGGTCAAACTCATCAGCGGCGTATGGAGCGGCACCATGTGTCTCACCGAGCCCCACTGTGGTACTGATCTCGGTTTGATGAAAACCAAAGCTGTACCCAATGATGACGGCAGCTACAAGGTCAATGGCACCAAGATTTTTATCAGTGCGGGGGAGCACGATCTGACTGAAAATATTGTCCATATAGTGCTGGCCAAGTTGCCGGATTCCCCCAAGGGCACCAAAGGTTTGTCGCTGTTTATTATTCCTAAGTTCTTAGTTGCTGAAGACGGTTCTGCAGGGGAGCGCAATGGCGTTCGCTGTGGTTCTATTGAACACAAAATGGGTATTCACGGAAACGGCACTGCGGTACTTAACTTTGACGATGCCAAAGCCTTTTTGATCGGTGAGCCGAACCAGGGTCTGGCGGCCATGTTTACCTATATGAATGTCGCCCGTATAGGTACAGCCAGTCAGGGTGCTGCAGCAGCCGAGCGCTCTTATCAGGGTGCCGCGAAATACGCTCGTGAGCGTCTGGCTATGCGTTCCATCTCTGGGGTTAAGAATCCCGATGGCCCAGCTGATGCCATTATCGAGCACCCAGATGTGCGTCGTATGCTGCTGACTCAGCGCGTAATAGCTGAAGGCGGTCGTGCCATGGTGACTTATGCCAGCCAGTTTGCCGACGTTTATCGCGGTGGCAACAGCCAGCAGGAACGTGATGCTGCGGAAATTCGCCTGGGCTTCTGCACACCAATACTTAAAGGGTTTATTACTGAATTGGGTGTTGAAGCAGCCAACCATGGTGTTCAGGTATTTGGCGGTCATGGTTATATCAAAGAGTGGGGCATGGAGCAGATTCTCCGGGACAGCCGCATTGCCACACTGTACGAAGGCACCACCGGTATTCAGGCATTGGATCTGGTTGGCCGCAAAGTACTGATGGATAAGTTCAAACAACTCAATGTCTTTACTGGCGAGATGCTCAGCTTCGCCACACAGTTTTTACCCTGGAAGAAGTCACCCCAGGCCAAGCAGATGCGCAAGCAGGCTTGGACTATCACCAAACTGGCGATTAAGTGGCGCTATCTGGCATACCGCATGGCCATGAGAGCGAAAAAGAACCCAGATAATGTGGGTGCTTCATCGGTGGATTTCCTGATGTACTCCGGTTATGCCTATATGGCCTTTATGTGGGGAAAGATGAGTTTCGCTGCACACAAACAATTGGCTGCAGGTGAGGGAGATCAGAAATTTTTGGACTCCAAACTGCACAGTGCCGAGTTTTTCTTTGAGCGTATTCTGCCCCGTGCCGATGCTCATGCTAAAACCCTGAGTGCCAACNTTGAAAGCCTGATGGCTATGCCGACGAGCTATTTNGAGTAAAGGCTAGTCTAGCGNCGTTAGTTCAAAAACCCTGCAGTTTAGGCTGCAGGGTTTTTTTACGCCGGTCGCTTTTAANACTTNTTATAAGATTNAAANAAGTGACAGGCCATGGCTCCATTGTTACAGTCCAGCTCAAACAAAATAGTCAAAGGAAGAGAGAATGGAATTTGCAGATGTGGTTAAGGCGCGGCACTCCTACCGAGGGTTTTTACCCAAGGCAGTGGATGAAAAGACCTTAAAAGAGATTTTTGAACTGGCCAGTTGGGCACCCTCCAACTGTAATGTTCAGCCCTGGCATGTGCATGTTCTATCTGGTGACGCCTGCAATAGCATGCGCGAAAAAATGAAGGCGGCAGCCTTAGAAAATCCCAGCGGCAATCCGGACTTCCCTTGGCAGGGCAAGTTTAGCGGCGACTACCGTGAGCGCCAAATCTGCTCTGCATTGGGTCTTTGGGAGCATCAGGGAGTCACGCGGGAAGATCGGGAAAAGCGTGAATGGTCTTGGATGCGTAACTTTGAATTCTTCGATGCGCCGCATATTGCCTTTATCTTTGTTACCGATGAATTTCCTGAGCTGGTGCGTCTGGCCGGTGATACGGGTATGTATGCCCAGACCCTGATGCTGGCAATGGAGAATGCCGGGCTGGGTTCTTGCCCACAGACCTCAGTGAGCTGCTATCCGGATCTGGTTCGTCAAGAGCTGGGTGTAGAGAGCCAGTTTAAACTGATGATGGGTCTCTCCTTTGGCTATGTAGATCATGCTGATAGCGCCAATAATCTGCGCACTGATCGCGCACCTCTAGAGCAGTCCACGACCTTTCATAGCTAGTGTTGCGAACTTGCCGAGGGTCAGGCCGCCTGAATACAGTTGCGGCCCGATGCCTTGGCGCGATAGAGGGCCTTGTCCGCGCTTTTTAGTACCTGTTCAAATGGGTTGATACTGTTGCCAGAGGTAGCCTTGTCACTGCTGGCAACGCCAATGCTTACAGTCAGGCGCAAATTGCTTTTTCTCTTGCTGGCGCCGCGCCTTGGCTCACCCTGTTTCAGGTTCTTTGGCCGCTGCTGCTTATCTCGCACCACCATATCGTAGTTGGCTATGGCCTGACGACAGGCCTCCAGTGTATCCAATACTTGCTGTTCGGTTTTCCCCTTAAACAGCAGACAGAACTCCTCACCACCATAGCGAAACGGTTTGCCGCCCTCGGCGGTTTGCGCGAGCAGGCTGGCGATCACGCGCAGAGCCTGATCTCCCAGCTCATGGCCAAACTGATCATTGATCTTCTTAAAATAATCCGCATCCACCATGGCAACGCTATAGGGCCCACGCAATGTTTTAGCTGTCTGTTGCAGAGCGCGACGATTGCCAATCTGGGTAAGATCATCGCGGTAACCAATCTGTAATAGACTGATAGTTAGGTTAATGCACAGCAGCAGACCCATGCCGGAAAACATAAACGCCGAGACACTATTGAGCTGAATCCAACCATAGGTAATCAGGCTCATCAGGGAGCAGCCGAGCACGGAGTTGTGAATACTCTGTTGCTGATAGAGGCTTAAGCCCAGACATAGGCCGACGGCAGAAAAATAGAGTAGCCAGCTCAGAGTGGAGAGATAGGTGCCCATCAGGCCATTGCTCAGCGCGCTGGTGGCTGAGGCTAAAAAGAGTTGCTGGTTGATCACCAATAGGCCGGCTATGAAAAGAATAATCAGTGGTGTCAGCAGTATCGCCAGTAGTCCCTGTAACTGCAGACAGCTGCTTTGGGGCAGCAGTGCATAGGTAATCAATAGCGCCGGACTGAGCAGGGTTAGCAGATAGAAAATCTGACTGGCGGGCTGAGAGTTTAGCGGCGACTGCAAAAAGCTTTGAATTAGCCAATAGGCACAGAGCAGGCTAATACTAATGCCGGCCTCCAGTGCATGATTGGTTAACAGAGCCATAAGGGTTGCCAGCCCGAGTAAAATATAGGGCAATTGCAGCAGCAAAAAGTCTAGTTGGCTAGTGCTGTTCAGGGGCTGATCGGCGAGGAGGTAGCGCAGTAATAAAGCAGTCGCTGCGCAGCTAAGCGGCAGCACCAGGCGAAAAATTGTCGACGACATAGAACTAGCTCACTGATTCTCGATAAACCGTGACCTAATAGTAGTCAACTTTTATGGCTAAGGACGCTAAACCAAGATCTGCAGCAGCCCCACCAGACTAGTGCTCAATAGCACCCAGCCGAGAACTTGATAGAAGCGCGCATTACTGCGTTGCAGCAGGCGCTGATGGAATTTTTGTCCGATCATATGACCGATTCCGGCAGCGGGCAGCAACCAGAGTGATGCTATTAGCTGGAGGTCGACCCCGGCAAGTTTAAAGGCAAACAGCTTGATACTGACCAGTACAAACCAGAGCACAAACAGCGTATTGCGAAACTCATGAGCTTTGATATGGCGCATAGCCACGGCAATCACCAGGGGTCCACCGATCAGGGAAGTACCGCTAATATAGGCGCCCAGTATTAGGAAAACTGTATCCAGTAGTCGGCTATTGCTCTGTAGTGGTTTTCCAATGATATAGGTGATCGAGTAGGCCGCAATTAGCAAAAAGATAATGCTGTTCATCAGATCGCTTGGCAGTATCAGCAGGCCCATAACACCGGCCAGTTTCGGGATCAGCATAATCAGCAATGCGTAGCGCACAAAGCGCCAATTTATGGCTTCTTGGGGCGCCCCGGAATGGTCCTCTGAAGGGATTTTTCTGTGGGACAAGAAGAGTGTTAGACCAGCAAAAAACAGTAGATGAATGGAAATAATTGGCAGAAAAAACAGTGGGTCATTATGGATTAACAGCAGAAATGGAATGGTAAATAGCGCACCGCCAAAGCCAAAGCCGGCGCGCACAAAGCCGCTCCAGATAAACACCACGACAATTAGCGCGTACTGATACCACTGAAAATCTAAATTCATTTAACTGGCGACTCTAGTGGCCGCAACCGCCGCTACCGTGAACATGGCCGTGGCCAATTTCGTCTTCGGTGGCAGGGCGAATACTAATTACTTCGATTTCGAAATGCAGGTTTTTGCCCGCCAGTGGATGGTTCATATCCACATCGGCATTGAACTTTCCCAGCTTTATAATGGTTCCCGGCTTAACGCCGTTCTCAGTGTTGACGTTGATCGCCTGACCAACGGATAACTTGCCTTCATGTTTGAGGTATTTAGTTGGAATGCGCTGCATATTATTGACATTGCGCAGTCCATAGCCCTCGGCTGGGCTAACACTAAAGACGCGTTTTTCCCCTTCTTCTGCACCGGCAATGGCGACTTCAAAACCACGAATCATCTGGCGGTGACCATGGAGATAAACCATTGGCTCTTGGCTGTCGTAACTTTTATCGAGGATCTCATCATTATCATCTTTAAGCTGGTAGTGAAGGGTGATAACGTGATTGTGTTTGACCTGCATTGGTGAGACCTCAATGAGCAATAATTTCAGGAAACGCAGTTTACATCAGTTGCGTCGGTTGCAACATTGGCCGGGGCTCTTAATTATGGACTTTTAATTACCGGCTCTTAATTACGGGCTTTTAATTACCAGCTCTTAGCTAAGAGTACTAATTTAACCCAGTGAGAAAAGGAGAATGGCAGTTATGTCAGGGGCAAGTAAAGACCGCGAAATAAACGCCGGGGGTGGCAGCCAAGATGATCTCGACGAGGGATTTGATGCGCTGTTTGGCGACTCCGTTGAACCTTTGCGCGGCAAGGGCGCGGCGTTTGTCGCCAAGACTGTCCAGTTGACGCCGGGGGTGTTGGCGCGGCGAGAGGCGGCCCAGTTAGAGGTTCAGGATGAGGGCAACTTCCTCGATCCGGACAGCATTATTGAGCAGGTTGCCCCCCTTGACCCATTGGAATTTTCCCGTCCCGGTGTGCAGCACGGTGTGTATAAAAATCTGCGCATGGGCAAGTACGAGATTCAATCCCGCCTCGACCTGCATCGCCACACAGTTGAGCAGGCGCGCACGGCCCTTTGGACTTTTGTCGACGATTGTCAAAAGCACTCGGTACGCTGCGCTCTGATTACTCATGGTAAAGGTGAACACCTTGCGCGACCTGCGGTGCTTAAAAGCTGCGTCAACCACTGGCTAAAACAGTTTGATCAGGTGTTGGCTTTTCATACAGCACAGAAGTATCACGGCGGTTTGGGTGCCACCTATGTACTGATTAAAAAGGGTAGTGCTGCCCGTCAGAACACCAGTGAGAAACTTGAGCAGGCAGGACACTATAAACCCTAGCAACTGCGCCTTAGCCAATAGCGCCCGTTGATCTTTTTACGCCCAATCAGCGTAAGAGCCCAATAATAATGAGAATGATCCACAGTGTTGGGTCAATAAGACTGGGCCAACCTATGAACCTGTTTATGGGTCTCGATATGCAACTTATGTTCGAGGCTATTCCACTTCTCTTCGCAATCGCTGTAAGCGCTTGGTTGGTGAGCCTGGTGATTGAGGATATTAGTATTGTCGACTATTTCTGGTCGCTGATGCTATTGGGCAGCGCAGCGACCTATGCCTATCGGATCAGTGTTGAAAGTAGTCTCAGCACAGTTAATTTGGTACTTCTTCTGATGATCGCTGTCTGGGCGTTGCGGTTGAGCGGATTCTTAATACTGCGCGGACGCAACCGTGGCGAAGAGCGCCGCTATCGAGCTATGCGTAAAAAGCTAACACCTAGTTTTGCCTTAAAAAGTTTGATTAATGTGTTTCTATTTCGGGCGCTCTTGATCTGGCTGCTCAGCTCCCTGTTTGTTGTAGCGCTGAGTTCAGGACCGAGCCTAAGCTGGAGCCACTGGCACACAGTGGGCGCTGCCCTCTGGTTATTTGGCTTTACCATGGAAGCCTTAGCGGACCTGCAACTGCATAGATTTAATCAGCTGGTGGTGCGTGGTTCGGAGACATTGAATAGCGGTTTGTGGCGCTATTCCCGCCATCCCAATTATTTTGGTGAGTGTTGTGTGTGGTGCGGTTGGGTTGTGTTTGCCATTCCCTCTGCCAGTGCCGCAACGCTGCCGTGGCTTTTGCTAGCGCCGATAATTATGATTACGCTGCTATTAAAGCTCTCTGGTATCAGTCATATGGAGCGGGGCATCACTCAGCGTCGCCCGGATTACCGTCAGTATATAGAGACCACCAGTGCTTTTATTCCCTGGAAGCCAGCGCAAAAAATAGGCATAGATCTATGATTCGCAGTGTAATTTACTTTTTCCTTCTCTCTACTCTTTTTATCGGCCAAGCGGCTGGCAATGAACCTATGGCTGAGGTTGCAAGCGCTAGAGTATTGAACTTTGACGTATTCCTAAACGACCGTGAAGTGGGTCATCATAGATTTGAACTGCTGGAGCAGGGGGAATCCATAGAGGTCTCTTCAACAATGTCCCTAGACTTTAAGGTTTTTAAAATAAAGCGCGTCAAGTACAGACATCAGGCCAACGAAATTTGGCAATCTGGCTGTCTGGTGGCGCTACAGAGCGAAACCGAAAAGCAAGGTAATGCGGTTGCCATTCAAGCCAGCACCGATCAGAGCGGACTTGTGATTCAGCGGCCCAAAGAGGTAGAGACTATAGCTGGCTGTGTGCGTGGTTTTTCCTATTGGAACCCACAGTGGTTAGAGGGCGACAACCTTTTAAACGCGGAAACGGGGATCAATGTTCCAGTGGCAATCAGCTCCCGCTTTTCCGAGCAGGACAATATTACTCATATAAAAGTTGCCCTGCCTAAAGTGGATATAGAACTGCAATACGATGCCGCCGGTGAGTGGTTGTCCCTGCAGACCGAACTCTTAATAGGCGGCACACTGCGTTATCAGCGAGTCTTGTAGACTAAAAAATAGTGGCAAAAAAAGAGAGACTGAGATGAAAATATTTAGACTAGTGGCCGCGGCAATCACAATAACCTTGCTCACCGCCTGCAGTAGTCAGCCGCCCATGGCGACAGTGGACAAGGTCGATCTGCAGCGCTTTATGGGTGACTGGTATGTGATTGCCAATATCCCAACCTTTCTTGAACAAGGCGCCCACAATCCAGTGGAATCCTATGCGCTGAATGCCGACGGTACCATTGCCACCACATTTACGTTTAACGCCGACTCATTTGAGGGTGAAAAAAAGATCTATCATCCCAAGGGTTTTATTCGCAACACTGAGAGCAATGCGGAGTGGGGCATGCAGTTTATCTGGCCGATCAAGGCTGACTACCGCATTGTCTATTTGGATGACGATTACCAATACACAGTGATCGGCCGCAATAGTCGCGACTATGTGTGGATTATGGCGCGCAACGCGCAGATCCCAGGTCAGATCTATGGGGAGTTGCGCGACTTTGTGATCGACTTGGGTTATGACCCGGAGTTGCTGCAAAAAGCGCCTCATCAGCTGCCTAAATAAGCGCCGCTTTACAATTCCTTCGGCGGGGAAGTGCCCAAACTTAGAAGCGTGCTTCCGATTGCAGGAGATCCCTCCACTGCGGTCGGGATGACACAATATTTGGTCGGGATGACAGGGTTGGACGCGGGCGGCATGAGAGGGCTGTAGTTGGTCGGACTGACACCTCAGCATGTCATCCTGAGCGAAGCCGAAGGATCTCCTCGCCGCCACCGCATTCCAGCTTAAAAACACCCTGTCAGAATCCCTCAATCTATGTCACTCTGAGTGCTTCTGAAGAGCATACTCCCAACTGATTGAGATCCCTCCACTGCGGTCGGGATGACAGGGTTGGACGCGGTCGGGATGACATAATATTTGGTCGGGTCGTTATCTGTTGGGCCGAAAAGGGGTAGACCAAAATGACACAGCCCACTGAGGCTGTCATCCTGAGAGAGTGTAACGAACCGAAGGATCTCCTTGCAGATTGCCAGAGACCTTTCGACTGCGCTCAGGACCTAATGCCCGATCCACCCTAGATTTCCTAACCACAAATCGTTATTGTCCTTGCCATCAAGAGTAAATCACTCCCTGAGGCAGCTATGAAAATCCACCAGGTCTATACCGAAAGCGTACTGCGCAACTTCACCTATCTAATCGAATTAGACAATGGCTCCGCTCTGGTGATCGACCCCTGGGACGCCGCAGAGATCAACAGTCTTTTGCAGCACAAGCAGTTGCGTCTGAATGCGATCATCAACACCCATGAGCACTGGGATCATACCCAAGGTAATCCCGAGTTAATCGCTGAGCACGGCTGCGAGGTTTGGGCGCACAGCAATGGTCAGGGAAAGGTCCCAGGCCTGAGCCGCATGCTAACGGCTGGTGAACTTATCGACCTAGACTCGGGTGCTCAATTGCAGGTGTTGGATACCCCAGGCCATACCTATGCTCACCTGTGTTTTTTAGTGCTTGAGCAGGGCACTGCGGTGGCTGTCTTTACCGGCGACACATTATTTAATGCGGGAGTGGGTCACTGCCGCGGCGGTGATGTTGATTCGCTGTACCAGACTATTTCTGAGCAATTTCACAGTCTCGATAACAATGTGCTGGTCTACCCCGGGCACGACTATCTGGAGAATAATCTGCGCTTTACCCTCAGTGTAGAGCCGGATAATCAACAGGCTCAGGCCTGGTTGCCTCGCGCCGTGGCTGCGGATCCCACTGTAACTCCTCTGGTCACCTGCATAGGTGATGAGCGAGAATTTAATAGCTTTTTTCGTTTGGCTAATGCGCAGATTCGCGAAGGTTTGGGCTCTGTGGATGCAACCGATAAAGAGGTCTTTATTAAGCTAAGGTCACTGCGTGATAATTGGTAGGTCGGTAAATAAAAATCTCGAATTAAGATTAAATTATGCTTATAAGCTATTAATTTAAATCACTTAATTTGGATCATTTAAGTAAGTCTATTGCAATCATTACGGCAAAGCTGAAGCTGATTATCAGTCCAATGGCAGGTACAACTATGGGTACCCGAATGCCCTCTGATTCAGCCTGTTCTTCAGTGGTCAATTTGATTTGAACCAGCGCCGTATTGACCACCACAGCTATGATCAAAATCATCAGCGAAGTGGTTTCGGCGAGACTTTCAATAGCGTAACTCAGTGCCAAAATAGACACCAAGAACATGACCAAAAGCGTGGCTTTGATCGGCGTTTGGGTGCGCGGATTGATATCCGCCATAAAGTGTAATTGCTTGGGAACCAGTGACTGACGGCTCATGCCGTACAAGACTCGCGAGGCCATAATCATCTGTATTAGACCGCCATTAACAATGGCTAAAAGACTGATCAGGCTAATCAATGTTGCGTCGGATCCTGTTTTTGAAGCATAGATATAGGTCAGTGGTGCGCCCTGTTGTCCGAGCTGTTGTGGAGACACAGCTAACACCGCGGCAAGGGTCACCAAACAGTAAATCAATGTGGTCAACACCAGGGTGACAATGATCGCTCTGGGCAGATTTTTTTTAACATCCACAACTTCCTCCGCAACATTAACCATATCCTCAAAGCCTATAAAGGCATAAAAGGCGAGAAAGGATCCACTCAGAATCCCCAGCCACATGGTGCTGTTAAGTCCCGGATTGAATTCATTAAGGCGCACGGGAAATGTCGCCAGGTCACTGCGTGTGACCCAGACTATCAGTATCAAACCGGCAATTTCAATTAGGGTGATTACTGCTGCGGTTATAACTGACTGGCCAATGCCCCAAATTGCCAGCAGTCCAAGGGTTGCGGTAATCGCGATTATGGCGATCCATTCGGGGATCGGAACAAATACCTGCAGATAACCAACAAAGCCATTGGCCAGTGCCGCAGCTGAAATACAGCCATTGAGAACCACAAGAACTCCAATAGCGACCGTCAGGCTCTTTTTATTAAACGCCTGCTGCACATAGACCGCCTCACCTGCGCTCTTTGGATAGCGGCTGGAGAGTTCTGCAAAGGCGAGGGCAGTAAAAGCCGATAGTATGGCTGCGGCGACAAAGGACAGTGGTGCAAGCATATCGGCCCGAGCTGCAACCTTGCCCACCAGGGCATAGATACCGCCGCCAATGGTGGTGCCTAGGCCATAGAGAATCAGCATAGGCAAGGTTAGCGAACGTTTGAGTTGACTATTAATACTGGGCAAAAGGGCCTCCCCGCGGTTCAGTATCTGAGGCTAGTTTGGTTTTATAGTAGACCAGATATCCCAGTATCCGAGGGCTCTTAACCTCTATTACAACCCACATGATCAATAAAATATTCACCAATAGGGTGGGGAATAAGTCGGTTTTGGAGTCTTATAGAGTATGCCCGTTGACAAATTGCGCTTAATTGCTCTTTTTACTGATACGCAGGGCACACCGTAATAAGGATTATTAGGTAAATGCTAGCCTCAGGATTGAGGTTAGAAAACGGATGTATGGGTGACAAGGTGAGTCATAAACAGCGAGACATAGAGCAGTTTGACCCGATGGCAGATAAACAGATTCTGTTGGATCGGGATAGGCTCGAAATAGAGGGACTGATTTTGGATATGACAGCCGCAGGCGCGGGTATTACTCGGGCCGAAATCGATCAACTGTACAAAGACACATCCAATGAATTGCGCCGCCTGCTGGTGCGCAAACTGGGTGATGAAGAGGGCGCTGAGGCCCTAGCTAAAGATGCTTATCTGAAGCTGCTGCGGATTAAGCACAATCAGGATGTTGGCGATCTGCGTCACTACCTGTTTAGTATGGCCGTTAGGCTGGCGCTAAATGTGTTGCGCAAACGCAAGATGGACAGCCAGTACTACGGCCACAGGGAAAAGTCGGCGCAGATATTAACCCAGGACAGCAGTGCCTACCGCGTGCTGCTCGATGAGCTCAAACGCGAGACGCTCAAGGAGAGCATTGCCCAGCTGCCAGAAAAGACCCGCTATATCTATCTTCTTCATGAATTTAAGCACTTACCTGCGGACGAGATTGCGCGTCAGCTGGATGCCTCTGAGGCTGTCGTAGCGACGCATATTGACTGCGCCAGAGGACAGACAGAAAAGGCCCTAACTGAATTTGCCTTAATGGATGTCTGATAAACCCCCCATTGATAAAACTCGAGCGGCACTTAAAAATCTCGAACCCTGGGCCGATGACGAAATCAGCCGTCTTGAGAAGACCTTTGCCGTTCAGCGACCTTCTGATGATATAGCAGCAAGAGCCTCTAGATCTCCGAGCTCTATAGTTAAGCGTGTTTTGGGGAGGTTGAAAAAGGGCAGTTTTTCCGCCGGGTTTGTTTTAGGTCTGGCCTCTGGTTTGACTCTATCGGCGTTAATTGTTCTGCTATAGATGCATAAATTGAACTAAACCCATCACCTGATTAATCCATTTTAAGTACGCTTGAAGCTTGTTACCTTGGGGTAACAGGGTAATAGGGTGAAAAGCCGCCAATCCTGAAATAGGCTGACGGCCTTGGTTTATTACTGAGTACTAGTGTCTAGCTCTGGTACTCGGTATTGACCACCACCACATCCACATCCAGTGCAGAAATAACCCGTTCAGCTGTATTACCTCTGCGCGTGGCGGTCTGCCCAGTCTGTCCCAGAGTGCCCATAATCACTAAGTCTGCGTTGATTTCTTGCGCTGTCTTAGCGACGGCTTCATCTGTATAGCCTGGCACCACATGAATATTCTTTGACGGCAGACTGGTCTCTTTGGCCAACTTGCCGCGGTCTGGATAATTCATTGAATCTTTCCACGCATTGACCACATGCAGTTCGGCGCCATAGTGCTCAGCGAGCCATTTGCCGCGGGCGAGGATGTTGGCATTCAAGAGTCGCTGTTGATCGCCAATAGCCTGAAAGTTAACTGCGGCCAATATGGTTTTACGCTGCTCAGCGGCACCTGGGCGCACCAAAATAACCGGACAGGTGGCTTTCTTGAGGACTTTCCACTTTGACTCGGAGAAGGTCAGTCGCAGAGTGTGTTTTTTCTTCTTCTGGATCGGCAGTAAGATCACATCGGCGCCAAAACGATTGGCGGATTTAAGAATTGAACGCTGCCATTCGCTGGACCAAGAAATTTCGATCTGATAATCCAATCCTTCTTTTTTTAAGGGCGCGTGGATCTCATCTTCAAACCACTGACTATTTTTAAATAGAGAGTCATTGGTGGCTCGGGTGTCGATGCTTTCGCTATCGACAGCGACAAAAATATACAGAGTCGGTGAGGGTTTGCGAAAGCGTGCTGTAATAATGGCGCGCTGCAGGGCTATATGTTCGCTGGCGGTAGGGTCTACGACTACAAAGACTCTCTCTTGGTCTGACTTCATGTATTGCTCCTTGTTGGCGGGTTTTCTTAGAATGGGGCTTAAGCTGGGTAAAATAGACTTAGATAAAAATGAGCCTGAAAATTATGGACGTTATCACAGGAAAATTATAGATCAGCATCAATGGTAACGTTGGCTATAAATGAATAGATCACTTTGCCTGCCAGCCCGAGGATAAAGTTGCGGTCGCTCTGTTGCCTCACTTACACTTGAGGACGTCTTAAAGCTAACTCAATCCATTGTTGCGTGCTGAAAAAGCTGCAATAAATAATAATAAAAGTGCTGTAGCGCGCTAATAAAGGATATTTGACACTGTGAACAATCCAGCCTTGCAGATTACTTCCCCACTGGCGGCAGCGGTGATTAGCGTCGAGGTTAAACTCGGCGACCCAATAGCGAAGGGCCAACCACTGGTCAATCTCGAATCCATGAAGATGCAGACTCTGGTAACTGCACCAGAAGACGCTGTGGTTACAGCTGTCCTGGTGGCAAATGGGGATACTATTCAGGTGGGACAGATGCTGTTTGAAATTGAGGCTACTAGTGCGGCCTCTCAGTCCACTGCGCAAGGGGCTGCAGAACAGCCGGCTTCTGGCAGCTTACTTGAAGAGTTGCAAGCTCAACTGGCCTATTCATCCGATGTTATGCGTGCGGACGCAGTTCAGCGTCGACATAAGAAGGGTTATCGCAGTGCCCGTGAGAATCTCGCCGATCTCTGTGACAAAGACTCATTTGTCGAATATGGTCAGCTCGCCGTGGCCGCTCAGCGTGAGCGCAAAGATGCCGAATCCTTAAGGGTAGAAACGCCCGGAGATGCGGTGATAACCGGTCTGGCCACCATCAACAGTGCTGAGTTTGGCACTCAGGCCAGTCAGGTCGCGGTGATTGTCAACGACTACTCGGTGCTGGCGGGGACTCAGGGTTATTTTCACCACAAAAAAATTGATCGCATACTGGACCAGGCTGGCAAGTTCGGCTTTCCAGTGGTGATGTACACAGAGGGTGGTGG
>JGI20154J14316_10001321_pt1 | contig 21810 bp, 21 predicted proteins | sample COG_04_FD_14316 | JGI IMG/M metagenome (IMG submission 14316)
GGGGGGGGACGATTTGATAAAACAGGGGGAGGAATAGACATTCGTGCAAATGCAGCTTCGCGACAAGCTCAAATAAAGCCCTTTTTCGTGTTGCAGTTATTTTTTTGGCTATCTAAACATTGATGGAAATACGAACATCCCCCACGTTTTTTTCTTATGACCCATTTATTAAAAGCATTTCTTTCTTCGATTAAAAGCAGTTTTATGTACCTCGTTATTTTAGGCACGGTGATTTTGTTTCTGCAGACGTTCGTATCTGCAGCTCCCTTGGTATCCATAGGTAGTAACACGGATGTCTATTTTAATGGATCATCTAGTCTGAGGTGGACATCGAATGTTTTTCGTGACGAGGCCGAAGAGACAGATGATTTAACCTGGACGTTGTCGCCGGGGTTTGAAGTGAATGTAGGTCGTGGACTCACAAATGCTGACCTGAGCATTATTACTCGTTACGAGATCATCCGCTACGAAGATCAAGATCAGCTCGATACGGAACTATTCCACATTAAGGCGGTGGGTTCCTACACATCCAGTCGCCTCGCGCTTAGTGGTTCAGCCTACTTCGATGAGAGTAAGATGAACAGTGGTGAAAATAATATCACTAACGATTTGATTGAATATGACGCCTATGGAGCGACTGTGGATTCCGAATACCGCGTCTCGCCAAAGTTCAGTTTTGGAGCTGGTGCTCGATATAGTGAAAAAGTGTATAAGACCTTTGATGACGCTTTTCCGGATCGCACAATCATGTCTGCACCTTTCGATGTTTTTTATGAACTCACGCCCAAACTGGACTTGAGCCTGGGTTACACTTTTACGAACATGGATATTGAAGAAACCATTAGAGCCAGTGCTCCAAACCAAGTCCGAATCATCAGCGACTATGAAACGGACAGTCACTTTTTTAATATTGGTGCACGCGGTCAATTATTGCCCAAGCTGACGGGCTCTTTTAAGGTCGGTTACCGCACGAGAAGTTCGAGCGATTCGACTATTCAAACCATCGAGCTCCCAGCTGGGACTCTTGTCGGACCTCCGAGCCGGACCAATCGCGACGACTCTGGTATGCTGGGCCTCGATGCCAACTTCACTTGGACGGCAACGCCCAAGCTGGCCGTAAATTTTGATCTATCCCGTGACTTTGGAGTGGGGGGCGAGGGTCAGTCGACGGAGAAGTCTTCTGTTATTTTGGGCGGTAATTACTCGATCAACAGTTTCTTTACCCTCAATGCCAACCTAGGCTATATTCTAACCGACTATTCCAACTCTGAGCGTGAGGATGATCAGTATAATGCGGGGCTACGTCTGTTCTATCTGCCAAATGAGTATTGGCAAATAAGCACCGGTTACACTTTTACCGAAAATGATTCGAATTTAAGAAGTAATAGTTACAACGATCATAGTATTGATCTGACTGCGACGCTTCGCTATTAACTTTTTTGAAACTCTACCTCTTGATTGCGGTCTAAATGCCTCCGTGCGTGAGGCATTTTTTACTTTATGAAGCAGCTATCTTTACTCTCCGCCTTGTGTGCATTCTTTTTCGCAACTTTAATTCATGCTCAGGACTCCGGATCCGGCGCAGATGGTGGGGGCAGTGATGGAGGTGCCTACTCCGGTGCCTATGGCGGAGGTAGTGGTGTCGGTATTGTTGTGGGCGAAAACTATGTCTTGAAGCCCTCGGACGTTGTCTCGGTGGAAGTGTATCAGGAACAGGACCTTAATAAGAGCGTCCGTATTGAAGGTGATGGATCCGTGGCCCTCGCTCTCATTGGTAAAGTCAAGGTGGCTGGAATGACAGTCGCGGAGGCGCAGTCGCTGATCACGGATCTTTATAACCGTGACTATTTAGTTGATCCGCAAGTATCTGTCCTTGTCGTTCAGTTTTCGCCTAAAGTTGTCCATATTCTCGGATCCGTTAATAGCCCCGGGGTCGTGGAGATTCCTCCCGATCGTAATTTGACTTTAACCGAAGCGATTGCTGGCGTGCGTGGCGTCAGTCGGTTGGGGAACCCGAAATCCATAATCATCAAGCGCGTGGATGAGGACGGGCGTGCGCGTCAGATGGAAGTTAATTTTAGTCGTATAGTGACGGACCCTAACGTCAAAGACGTCATACTTGAAGAAGGTGATACCATATGGGTGCCGGAGCGCATTATTTAAATCAATTATAAGTCTACTATGAAGAATGATTATGTAAAAGGTGGCCCAGATCCCAACGCGGGCGGCTATGGCGGCGGCTATGGCTACGGTTATGGCGGTGGCGGTGGCTACGGTGCTGGCAGTGGCTACGGCTATGGTGGCTATGGCGGTGCCTACGGCGAAGGCGGTGGTGGCCCCCAGCGCTCATTCAAAGATTACTTCCTCATGTTTCGTGAGCGGGTCTGGTATTTGATCGTCGCTTTCTTTATCATTTTTTCGGGTTCGATCCTCTATACCTTTAATAAGACCAAGGTGTATACTGCGGTCGCTCAAGTGCAGCTCTTTCGTGATGATTCTTCGGCCTTGGGCCAAACCGTCGAAATGGAGCAAAACCAGATTCGTACGGCCGAGGATTTGAATACACAAATCAGCCTCCTTGAGAGCTCGACCATTATTAAAGGCGTTGAGCAACGTTTGCAGGATGAGATGCGGCAACGCTTCATGGCGCCCTACACAGATACGCTGAGTCTGAGTGGGCCGCTCACTCCACTCGAGATCTTAGGCCGTAACCGCAAGGTCGTACCACGTCGTATGAGTTTAATGATCAATGTGGCNTATTCGCACCCCGACCCTGTCGTGGCGGCTGAGGTGGCGAATCTCTTCGCTAAAGAATATATCGACTACAATTTAAAGTTGAACATTGATGCCTCGATGAAGGCGGTCGAAGACCTCCGTATTCGTGCAGAACAGCAGAAAGAACGGGTCGAAGAATTGGACCTCAAGCTGGCGGAATATCGTGAGCAAAATAACGCGGTGTCCCTGGATAGTCAGGAAAATATCGCGGGGGCTCAACTCGCGCGCCTGAATGAGATCAAGCTGACTAATAAAAATGTCTACGATCAACTAGAAACAAAATGGAATCTAATAGAGACCTATCGCCGTGAAGGGAAAAACCTCTGGGAGCTGTCCTTCGTTGCCGAGCAATCACGGGTTTCCAGATTATTGGAGCAAATTACCGGATCGCGTATCAATATCTCCTCACTGAGTAAAAGATACCGAGAAAAGCACCCTGCGATGATTCAGCTACTACAGACTTTACAAGAAGCGGAGCTCGAGCTGGAGGGAGCAGTACAAAATTCTGTCGATAAGGTCTATGCCGGCTACATTGAAGCAAAAAGTAATTTCGAAATGGCTAGCCAGCGATTGGCTGAGAAGGAAAAAGAACTCATCGACCTTAGTAAGACACGTGTCGAATACAGTTCTCTCCTGCGTGATTTAGAGGTTCAACAAAGCTTCTTTCAGGCGCTGAATTCGCGCATGACGACGGAGAAGGCGCAAGTTAACTTGAAGAATCCGAACGCTCGGGTTGTGGACGAAGCGTTCCCTCCGCCCGAGGATAAGCCGTCCTCGCCTAATGTTGCTATGAATTTGGCGGCTGGCTTCTTTGGTGGTATTGCAGTTGGTTTCGGCTTGATCTTTGCGGTTGCCTTCCTCGATGACAGAGTAAAGAGCGCCTTTGATATCGAGGGCACAATTGGCTTGCCCATGCTGGGTGTGGTTCCGCGAATCAAGAAGCTAGATACGAATACCAAGGCCCAAGCAGTCGCGTCCAATGTGGATCGGCATGTGACCGAGACCTTCCGTTCGATTCATTCCGCGCTTAAGTTGAATGATGAGAGCAGGAACGCGAAGATCATCCTCGCAACGAGTACTCTTCCCGGAGAGGGGAAGTCATTCGTCAGTTCGAATTTGTCCCTGACTTTTGCCAATCACGGAGAAAAAACCCTTCTCATTGACGCTGACTTGCGCCTACCGAACGTTGCCCGCTCTCTGCAACTTGAGAATGACTTTGGGCTTCTTGATCATATCGAGAAGGGTGTCGCCTTAGATGAGGTGATTATCAAGGAGGTCTACCCGAATCTAGATGTATTGTCTTCGGGCGGAAAGTCGAAGAATCCGACTCAGGTGCTCAACAGCGCCCAGTTGGAGGCTATGTTTGCTGATTTGCGTGACCGTTATGATCGAATCGTAGTCGATTCGCCGCCTCTCGCAGCGGTCAGCGACGCACTCAACTTGCTGCCTTTGGTCGATGGCACTCTCTATATCATCAAATTTAATACGGTCAAGAGGAAGACGGCCGTGGTGAATGTCCGCCGCCTATGGGAGTCCAATACGCCTGTATTTGGTGCCATCCTCAACAATATCACGAGCTCATTGTCCAGCTACTATTATTCACATTATTCTGACAAGGCGTATCAGGACTACTACATTCACCAAGATGAAGAATCGGAAGAGGAACTGTCAGGTAACGTAGAACCTGAATTCGAACGTAATGCCTAGTTCGTGAAGTATATTGTATCAATGCCCCGGATGGCTCCGGGGCATTTTTTTTACTGTCCGGCCAGTAGGAAAACCAGGATTGCGAGCGCAATACGATACCAGGCGAACAGGGCTAATCCATGTGTGCTCAAGTAGGCAACGAGCCATTTAACGGCTAAAGCTGCTGAAATAAATGCAACCGTGCAGCCTAATAAAACGGGCCGTATCTCGAGGCCAGCTATCATGTGTGAACCGTCACTAACTATTTTATAGCCAGACGCAGCGCTCAAGGTAATCAGGCCCAGTAGAAAACTGAACTCCGCGGCATGCTTCGGGGAAAGTCCGGCAAAATAGCCACCCACGATTGTGGCCATCGAACGACTCGTGCCTGGCCACATGGCGACGCATTGAAAAAGGCCAATCATAACGGATTGACGTATGGTTAGATCGTATATGCTCGGGCCATCCTCTGGGTGGATCGCATTTTTTTGACCGTGCTTGCGCCATCGCTCCACGACGAGCATGAGTATTGCGCCGACGATGAGTGCGGCGGCGACGGCCCGCACGTTGTCACCCAACTTGGCTTCAATCCAGTCGTCCAGTAGTAAGCCGATGATTGCCGCCGGTAGAAATGCGCAGATTAAGTTGATCGCCAGTTGACGGCCTTTTAGATCTCTGCCGAAGCAGCCAAGCGCGATTTGCAGGATAGTCTTCCAGTATAAAATGATGACTGCCGCAATGGCACCAGCTTGAATGACGATGACATAAGCATAAGCTGCCTCGCCTATGGTGTAAGGGCGTAGGGTTGCTGTTTCTGGATCAGATATCAAAATCAGCTCGCCCCTTTGGTTACGAATGGGGTCGTCGCCGTCCAATCCGAGTAGGGCATTCGTCAAAATGAGGTGCCCCGTGGATGATATGGGTAAATACTCTGTCACGCCTTCGACGAGGCCGAGAATGATCGCGTCGCCATAACTTAATTTGGCCGCATCGGCATTTTTGATTGGCGCATCAGGCTCTACCTCAATGGCAAATGCAGCAGATAGGCTCAGGCTGAAGATGAAGCAGAAAACGAGTGCGCGGAATCGAAAAATCATGTGTGAAAGCTAGGGAATGAAGCCATGATGGGAAGTCGTAAAAGCCATTGTCCCAGAAAAGTGACCCATTGGGTTAAGCGGATTATGCTTGTGCAGAATCATGGAAGGCTTTGCTTATAAACCTCATAGATGCGAGAAATTCAAGAACTTACAAAAACAGTCGCTGACGGGCAAGACCTCTGCTCGGAACTGGCCGGGAACGCGGCGTCCCTTTTGGCATCGACCTCGGTTGAGCCTGCGGCGAAAGAGGCTTTCCTGATCGCTTTGCATGATAAAGGAGAGACGGCGACAGAGGTGGCAGCTTTTGCCTCTGCTTTCCGTGCACTCGCAGTAGATCCGGGTGTCGACGCTTGGGCGCCTCGGGCGATCGATGTCTGTGGTACTGGAGGTGATGGTTCCAGTACTTTTAATATTTCGACCGCGGTGTCGTTCATTGTGGCAGCGGCCGGAGTGCCCGTCTTTAAGCATGGTAATCGCTCCATTACTTCAAAGTGCGGCAGTGCAGATTTGATCGAGGCACTGGGAGTGCGCTTGGATGCGCCTCACGAGGTACTGCGCGAGTCCTTGAATACGCTTAATTTCTGCTTCTTTTTCGCGCCGGCTTTTCATCCAGCTTTCAGGGAGATCATGCCAGTAAGGAAGGCGCTGGCCGTCTCTGGGCGTCGCTCGATTTTCAATTTGCTGGGGCCATTGATCAATCCCGGGCGTCCCGCCTATCAGCTATTAGGTGTCTTCGCGGATCGATGGGTCGAGCCGATTGCCAATGCACTGCATACCATGGGCCTAAAGGCTGGGTTGGTGGCTCATTGCACACCTGGTGTCGGAATGGCTCTGGATGAGTTGAGCTGTGCGGGGCACAATCATGTCGCTGGCTTCGGGCAACTAAAATCTGTAAGGAGCAATCTACTGCCCGAAGAAGCGAGCCTGGCTCCGTGCGATCTAGATTCCCTTCGGGGCGGCGATGTGGAGGGTAATGTGGGCATCCTTCACGCGCTCCTCGATGGGGACGAGTCTGTCTCACAGGGCTTGCTGGATAGTATCCTACTCAATGCCGGTGCCGCTTTCTGGATCGCGAATCAGGCGAAAGATCTTCAGAGTGGTGTCGCATTAGCTCGTCAAATGATTAATTCCGGGCGTGCGAAGCAATGGCTTCGAGACGTACAGTCCTTCTATAATCAGGTTTAAATTAGTAATCTATGGCTAAATATTTTGGAACAGATGGGATCAGAGGACGCTTTGGCGATCCTTGCATGTGCCCAGGGTTCGCCTACCGCCTAGGCTGTGCTCTGGGGAATTATCTGCTGCAGACGCGGCCTGGAAAGTCGCATTTTGTAGTCGTCGGGCGGGATACTCGCTCGAGTGGTATCGAGATATGTGATGCATTAATTGCTGGTTTGAACCAGCACGAAGTCTATGTGCATCACGCGAATATCGTCCCAACGCCCGCAGTGGCCAAGGCTGTTTTGGATCAGCAAGCGGACTTCGGCATCGCGGTGACTGCTTCGCATAATCCACCTAGCGATAATGGAATAAAATTGTTTGACCATTTAGCGTGCAAGTTGGATCCCGACGAAGAGATCGCCATCGAGTCACTCTTGGATGAAGAACCGGCCGCACCCGAGGAATTACCGCTCCCCAAGTCGTATCCCTTGGATGCCGCTTCGTTTTACGTGAATTATCTTCGATCCCTCATGGATCAGCATTGCCTCTCCGATTGGAGCGTTGTCTTAGATCTTGCCAATGGTGCGACAGTTGAGACGTCTCCTTCTGTATTCCGTCGATGGGGAGCGTCTCTTTATCTGATAGGTGATTCACCGAATGGTGAGAATATTAATGTGAAGGTCGGCAGTGAACGTCCCGAACTCCTTGCTCAAGCGGTCGTCGAGCAAAAGGCAATGATCGGTATTGCACACGATGGCGACGGTGATCGTCTGGTGGTTTGCGATGAGACGGGCACGATTGTGGATGGTGACATACTACTCGGCTTGTTTGGTCGCTATGCCATGCAAGCCGGGGCGCTTCAGTCCGGCACCCTTGTGGCAACTATTCACAGTAACCTTGGGCTCGATCGAGCCATGCGAGAAGTGGACGGTCGAGTCGAACGTGTGGATGTCGGAGACCGTAATGTTGCTAAACGCATGCGCGAGATCGGTGCCAATATTGGCGGAGAGTCTTCCGGCCATATTATTTTTTCTGATTTTGCCACGACAGGAGATGGCCTTCTGGCAGCTGTTAAAATCATCGATCTCATGCGCAAGACAGGCAAATTACTTTCCGAATTGCGACAAGAGGTGGTTTTATTCCCTCAGCGCACGGTGAACCTACGTGTTACCCAAAAGCTGCCGCTGGGCGAATTAGAGCACCTCAACGCTGCGATTCTCAAGGCCGAATTAAATTTTGGAGACGAAGGTCGTGTCTTGGTGCGTTACTCTGGCACGGAGCCCAAATTGAGGATTTTGGTCGAGGGCCGCGAAGACGGTCCCGTTCTCGAAGCTCTCAAGAGCATTGAGAGTGCTGCCCGGAAAGATTTGGATGTAATTGATCATTGACCCTACGCCCTTTAATAAAAAGCTCTGGATACCTTATAAATCATGGAAGAAATTGCCCTTAAAGATCTCGATACCCGTCTACAAAAGCAGATTGAAAATGCGCGTAAAGCCGTGGATAAAAATCCAAGCTATGCCGTGGATATTTTGTCTAACATTCTGAGTCGTCATCCGGCTTGTTTGGAAGCCCGGAAGATACTGCGCCAAGCCCAGCAGCGCGCGACCAAGGGAAAGGCGAAAGGATTGGGTGGCCTGCTTTCTAAAATGACTAGTATACCCTTTACGATGGGGAGTGAGTCGAAAATTAAAAAAGATCCGGCGAAAGCAATCGAGTCGGCTGAGCAAATACTCAATGCCAACCCTGAGAATGTGACTGGGCACAAAATCCTAGCGGCTGCAGCAGAAGAGCTTAAGCTGTATTCGACGGCGGTTTTTGCCTACGAAGCCGTGCGCCAGATCGATCCGAAGAATGCCGAAAATATTAAGGCTTTGATGTCGGTCTACATTCAAACAGGTCAAAGTGAGGAAGCCATTCGTATCGGTGAAGCCGCTTACCGCGCTAACCCCGCCGACGATGAAGTGCAGGCACTTATCAAGAAGGCCTCCGTTGAGCAAACTATGGAGAAGGGGCGTTGGGAAGAGGATAAGAGTTTCCGCGACAAACTTAAAGACGAAGACGAATCTCAAAAGCTAGAGCAAGCGGGGCGTGCCAAGACGGGTGAGTCCGGTCTTCGCGCCCTCATTGAAGAAGCGAAGAAGGGGGTCGAAGCGGAACCCGGAAATATGAATTTTTACCGCGAGATTGCCTCGAACTATCGCAAACTTGAAGATTACGACAGCGCCCTCGAGTGGGTCGGCAAGGCCCGTCAGCTCGAGGCCGGTCGCGCCGATGTCAATTTGGAACGCCTGGTCGGCACGCTCAAGCGCGAGAAGATGCAAAAAGCAATTATCGTAGTGGAGAAGCGCCTTGAAGGTAATGCCCAAGACGCCGCCGCGCAAGCCGAGCTCGAAAAGCTGCGTGCGGAAGAGCGCGCATTTCGACTCGAACAGTGCGAGGGTCTGGTGCAGCGCTATCCTAATGAATACAGTTACCGCTATGAACTGGGTGAGTTGTATTTTGAGGATGGAGAGACGGATAAGGCGATCAAAGAGCTGCAGATGGCTTTGCGTAGCCCGAAAGTACGTGTTGGCGCTTTGATCTTACTGGGTAAGGCCTATCTAGCTAAGGGCTTCCATGACCTTGCCGCAGAGCAGTTGACGACTGCTAAGTCTGAAATCCCTGGGATGACGGATCAGAAAAAAGATGTTCTGTATGAACTCGGATCCGCGTATGAGCAACAGGGCGATATGGATAAGGCGATGGTTGAATTCAAAGCGCTCTATGGGGCTGACATTTCCTATCGGGATGTCGCTCAGAAGATCGACGCTTTCTATTCTAAAAAATAGCGAAGAACCAAGAAGTAGCGATGTCGGGGGGAGGGCCTTTCTTTTGCTTATAGGCTTAGTGGTGCATTCATTGCTTTCTTCGTATCTAGAATCATAGACTAGCTGAATGGAGGACTGCCTCATTTTTTTGGTGTATGGTTTCGGTCGTTTGTAAATATCTTATTAACAAGAGTTTTGGTGGTTTTTTGAGGGGTTTTTTACTTGCTCGTCTATATCAGGGAAGCATGGTTAAGCACAGTAGTGAACCCTTTTTGTTATCATTTCATGCATGTGCTGGCTAACTCTTGCCGGTCCTTTTGTGTAATGATTACGCAATCTACGTATGCTTAATCAAAAGACAAAAGGCCTCTTTGTCGATATTTCGGAGTTCTCGATTTTGGCCGCGAGGACATCTGGTTTTGATACTCCGATGGTGATCGAGGAACTGGCCGAATGCCCCTTAAGTTCCGATCATAGCCCGGAAGATATACGAGCATTCCTAGAACAACTCGTCGATTACAAAGGTAGCCGCTACTTTATCTCTAGGGCTGGAGTATATCCTGAGGGTCGCTTCGTTCGCTTCTATGAGGCAGAATCGGCCGGCAAGGCGAAGGATATGGCTTTCCTGTCCGAGGTGTTGAAGTCGGATTTCAATATTAATCCCGACCAGAATAGCGTGGCCATTCTCGATGCGCGTGATGGTTCTGACTTTGATCCCGCAAGCAGCCTGAGTAAGCGCCTTCTCTTTTGCGGAGCCCCTGCAGCCTCTTTCCTTTCAGAGCAAAGACAACTGCTGGAGTGTGGTATCTACCCTGAACGCCTAGAACTCTCTACGGTGACGACATTAGGTGGGGTGAGTGACTTCGCTCGCTTTAATGAGATGATGTCACCTATTCTTTGCGTCGAGCTCACCTCTAAAACTGCGAATATTTTTATCATTAATCAAGGCCAGGTCGACGTCGCCCGCCCCGTATCTTTCGGTCTCGATAGTCTTTATTCTTTACTGCAACGAGAGCTGGGCTTGAAGGATGAGGCATCTGCGAGAAAACTCTTCTTCTCAAATACTTTCGATTTTGCGGAGATGGGGCCGAAACTTTTGCGCCGGATGACGAAGGAGCTCCAGGCTTCAACAGGTTTTTACGAAGTTCAAACGGGTCAGACGATCGATAAAGTCTTCATCAGTGTGCTGCCTAAGAATCTGGATTGGGTTTCCAAGACGGTATCGGATTCTCTTGGACTTGAGATTATGCAGCCGAACTTAGAGAAGTGGCTGGAAAGCCTTAAGATCAAACTCGCTGAAGGGGTGGATGTGTCGAATTTGGGCTCCCGTTGGATGGGCTTATTTAGTCTAATGGGGGAATTCCATCTAAGAGGGGGGCGAAAGTGAGTAGGAGTAAAAAAGAAATGCAGCCATTCTGGCGACCGAATTTTGTCAATCAGTCCGAGCTGCCTGACATTAAGGTCATTCGCACGGATTTCATTATCAACTTCATCGCGGTGACGCTAGCCTGCTGTGCGGCTTTCTTCTTTACGCAAAGAGAGTACCGCGCCTACTCTTTGAGTAAGACGATTGAGGATATGGAGCAACAAGTCCGCGTTGCGGATGTGGAGGATGCGCAGAATCTCAAGCTCAGTGAATCCTTTCGTAGTGCGGCACAATACGTAGTTGAAGTTGAGGAGTTCTACAATGCTCCGCTGATGGCGCATGACTTCCTCTATAATGTGTCAGTTATCAAACCGGCTGATTTAATTTTTAATGCGGTTTCATTAAACGAATCGTTCGTCAAGCTAGCTGGCAAAGAAGCCGTTGCTTACAACATCAACATCACTGGTGATGCCAAAAACCTAACTGTTTTAAATGAGTTTAAGAAAGTATTAGAGGGAGCGAAACTCTTACAAGCTCCAGGGTTTGAACTGCAGATCGGCGAGACCTTGCAGGGGCGCGATGAAGAAACCGGCATTTTTCCGTATCAATTGACCATTACGTTAACCCCAGTCGCTTCGGGAAATAGTGCAAAAGGGGGCGCCGCACCATGAATCCGAGCGAAAAAATGATCCGCACGCTGAAAGCATACCCACTTGCGGTGCTCAGTGTGCTTGTGTTTCTCATTTGCTCCGCCGCCATACTTTTGAGGGCTGGAGCTGTGGCTGATCTTTCTGTGCACGAAGCAGATCTGAATCTGCGTATCCGCACGATTGATCAAAACGTGAGGAATGCCAACAATTTGGATAAGGATTTCGAAGAGATAAAGCGCCTCGTCGATCAGATTGAAGCGAGGCTTTTCAAGCGAGATCAGCGTGCAGTGAACATCAATTTTTTCTATGCATTGGAAAATAGACTCAATGTTCGCATCCTCAATATTAGCCAGATGCCAAATGAAGATTCCCTCTATGCGAAGGGGGGCGCTCGTGAGCTCAAATTGCATTCTACAATCACCTACAATATCTCGTTGAACGGTAATTTTGAAGATGTTCTACTCTTTCTATACGATTTGCAACGTGTCGATCCATTGATCCGCGTAGTCGATTTTCAAATCGCTAAAGACAACGCCCAGGAAGCCGACGAGGAATACCTGGATGCCCGGTTGAGGCTGATTGTTCTAGCTAAAAAGTAACCTATTAATTCTAATGAAGACTGCACTTCCTGTCATATCTGCCTTTTTGCTTTTACTATTGAGTGCCCATGCTCTTTTCGCAGAGCCACAGATTAAGCTAGTCGGTCGTCAGGATCTTGTTTTAAGTAAGGAGAGTCGTCAAACGGTAATCGATGTGGCTCGTCGTTACCTAAGCGAGAAGTCTGAAGCGTTTATTACCAAAGCCCAGCAAGCCCAAACTCCTTATTCCTTCGTACAAGAAGCCGTCGCCGTCGTGCGCGAGAAGGGGGAAATCGTCGAACGAGTGCAGGAAGCGACTTTCCATTACGATGACGGCTCCGTGCTGCGGGCGGTGTCTCAGAGTTTTGCGAATCAAGTCAGCGGCACGCTCGCTCGAGGTTCTACCCGTTTTCTGCAACTCAAGGGGGGTCGTATGATTCAGCCAGGCACCAGCTTCCCTGTCAGCATCCCTCAAGCCCAAAAGCAGACTTTTATTGTAACGATTGCTGAGATAACAAGTGATGGCTACACTCTGAAATTGGGCGAAGCTACCCAAACGATGAGCTTGCATGTGAGCAGTGGTTCTCATTCTGGAGCCATCAAATTCGAATAGGCGAGTGTGGTATTCTTAACTACATTTAAAACACTAAATCAACTATCCTAAATTCTGATCTAAGCGCCCTATGAAAAAAAACATATATTACACCTTATGGCTCCTTGCCCCCATGTCTCTTTGGGCTCAGGCAGAGGGACCTGCGGCGACCGAAATAGATCTGTCTGATGTGATCATAGTGGAAGATACTTCTTCCGGAGAGACAAGCGATGCCGCCGCAGTGGAGGTCGTGGAGATTCCCGACAGACCCATCGAAGGGGTGAGTGTCGACTTGGAGTCTCCCACTATGCTGGAGGTGGCGGAGAGCCTGCCCACCGACATGGAGATCGTCCTTGAACTGCCCGGACCGGAAGTCGCCACTTCAAGCGAAGCTACACTCGCGACCGAAGAGACGATCTCCGTCGACTTTCCCGACGAAGACGTGCGCACAATCCTTCGTAATGTAGCCGACCTTTTTGAGCTTAACCTGGTCATCCCCGACACGCTGCAAGGGCGCACTTCGATCAAACTCCGCAACATCACCTGGCGTCAGGCTTTTGAGGTTGTGCTTGAGCCCATCGGCTTTACCTACGTCGAAGACCGCAACATCATACGAGTTAAAAGCGTTGAGGAACTCACCACTGAACCCGTCGATACCCGTGTTTTTGTGGCGAACTACGCAAGAGCCGAAGATCTCCAAGGCTCCATTTCTCCTTTGATTGATCCTGCAGCCGGTGGCGGTATCCAAGTCGATGTTCGTAGTAATGCCCTCGTTATCACTGAACGCCCCTCGCGCATGAATAAAATCCAAGAGATCATTGAGCGCCTCGATAAGGCGACTGATCAAGTCATGATCGAATCCAAGTTTATTGAAGTACGACGCACGGACGGTAAAGATCTTGGCGTGGATTGGTCTTCTTTGGGTGGCGAGAGTGGGGGTGTGGGTGTCGGTATTTCTGAGGCGATCTCTGCCGTAACGGATGAAGGAACAGGCTTCTTTGCGGAAAAAGCTCAAGAAGCTCTGGGCTTCCCTTCTACTGCGAAAGATTCAGCTAACACTATAACTCGTAATGCTTTGGATACCGCAGTCTTTAGTTCAACTTCTTTCGGCTTTGTCCTAAAGGCTTTGGAAAGTGCGAATGATACGAAGCTTATTTCCAATCCTACAGTCGTCACGATGGACAATGAAAAGGCTATCATCAAGATTAGCAGGGAGTTCCCGCAACCAGATTTCACTTTTAATACCGAGACTGGGCAACGGGAATTCAATGGACTAGGTGAACCTATTGATGTTGGAATTACGCTAGAAGTCACACCTTCAGTTAATGCAGCAGGGTTCATCAATTTGGATATTTTCCCTGAGGTTTCTTCCACTTCGGAAGATAGGATTATTGAAAATACTGCTTTTCCTATTCGTGATGTTCGTACCGCGAGAACCCGTATAACAATCAAAGATGGTTACACATTGGCTTTGGGTGGTCTCGTTTCTTCTGAAATGAGTAAGGGACAAAATAGCGTGCCACTTTTAGGTAGCTTACCAGGTATCGGAAAGATTTTTAGTAGTGAGACGGAGTCAAAAACTGAAACAAATTTAATTATTTTTATTACAGCTAAAACGCTCAACCCCGACGGTACCAACTACAAAGATACTGTTGATCCTAGGGTGCTCGAACAGATGGAGATCATACCGAGTGAAGTTCCTGGTTACAGCATTCCTGCCGATCGTCGACAACGACTTGAGGAAATAACCGATTTGCGCCAGCAAGAGGTAATAAAGGCGACTACAGCAGCTGAGCTAGAGCATATCAGCAAGCTCCTAGATAGATGAAGCCATATGGTTTCAAAAGCGCGGCTCCCTATTTGAAGCCGCGCATTTTATTTCCGAAAGACAACGATGCGGTTACTATTTGTGCCGCGGGTGTTGTTGCGGACGCCCCAGCAGTTGGCGGTTTTGGTGAAGTTCTGGGTGTTGATTAGCGTATATTCCACTTTCAAGCCTGCCACTTGGCCGGCTAGGATGATTTGCTCTTCCAGCTTGAGCTTTCCCTTACGCACTTCACCCACTTCGAGCGCGATGCGCCCTTCGGGCTTGAGCACGCGTGTCATCTCGCGGAGCGAGGCGGTCATTTTTTCTGTCCAATCCTCGAGCTTACGCAGTTGCCAGAGCTTGCCGGGCTCGGGCTCGCATTGGCAGAACCAGTTGCGCAACCAGTTGTCGCCTACGTAGTTGACGATGTCGAGAAATGGGGGCGAGGTGACGATGAGTTGCACGGATTCGTCCTTTATCTCCGGCGTGGCGTCGGCCGAGCGGCAGAGCAGGGTGGAGCGGGTGCTATTGTAATTTTCCGGTAGCGGGTGGCGGAGTAGACTCTTGGATTTTTTGACGATCAGTTCTTTGGTATTTCGATATTCTGGGGTCTGCTTACGCGTAGCATTAATCTTACGCTGTGCATTGAGCGTCGTGGCTTGGTTCGGCGGCAGTGTGTAGACCGAGAAAAAGCCTTTGGAGTGCCCGGTCAGGCGGTTGCAGGCGACCATCTGGATCCATGCGTCAGTGGCGTCGAAACTTTCAGCGTCGTAGCGAGCTTTGAAATAGCAGCGCCACCCATAGAGCTCTTTCAGGGTTTGGGGGTCGAAAAAGACGAGTAAATCTTCGTCTTCAATTTCAGCATGAGGCAGCGTGATGGATTCCACCCTCGTAGCGATTATTTCAGCATCTTGCACGCAGAGTCGTGGTGCTGTCAATATGGTGCTGAGCGGATTGACGTCGTTGCCGATTACCTGGCAGCCCCGAAGTTTGGCTTCGATCAGGGTCGTGCCCCGCCCCATGAAGGGATCGTAGACCCAATCGCCTGCTGCTGCATATCGTTCAATGAAATAGCCCGGCAGTTGTGGTTTATAACAGGCCCGGTAAGAGACTTCGTGGATCGAGTGTCCGTCCCGCTGCTTGGCCGTCCAGAACTCGCCATGTTGGACCGGTGCTTTTCTAGGGGCGGGCGGTTTTAATGTGGTCGTCATGCCCTTAAGTTGACGACTCGGAACCATAGTACAACGTTTTTTTGCGTAGAATTTTCCGCAAGCTCTTTTTAGAGGGCGAGGCCGTTCATGTCGAAAACGGATAGGCACATCAACCCTTTTGGTGCGGGTTCGCTACGAGGGTAAGGGGAGGACCCCAAGTGCAGCACAGCCGAGCACTACGGCCCAAGCGGGAACTTTGAATTTATAGAGCGCGAAAAATGCGATGAGTGCGATGCCTAGGTGACTGGAGTTTTGGATGCCATGTGTCCAGACCGGATCGATCAGTGTGGCGAGCAAAAGCCCGACGACGGCGGCGTTCGCCCCAGTCAAGCTGGCCTGTGCCCAGGGTGTGGGACGTATGCGGGCCCAAAAGGGCAGCAGGCCGATGAGCAGGAGCATGCCGGGCAAGAAAATTGCGATTAACGCTAGAAGCCCTCCGATGGCGGCGGGACTGGTCTCTGAGCCCACGGTTCCGAGAAAAGCGGACAGTGCGAAGAGCGGACCGGGCAAAGCTTGCGCGGCGCTGTATCCTGCCAGAAAGTTGCTCTCACTGATCAAGCCACCTGCGACGACACTCTCGTTGAGCAGTGGTAAAACCACATGCCCTCCTCCGAAGACGAGTGCGCCCGCCCGATAATGCATGGCATAGAGCGCGCCCGGAGTCGCAGCCTCCACTAAGAGGCTGACTACTAATAATACCGCGTAGAGTGCTAAGACTATGACGATGATCGCACGGGGCGTACTGCGCGAGTGCTTTGGGGGATTGGGTGGCTTCTCGTGGGTTGCTTTTTGCAAGTATTGGCCGAGAAATGCTCCCATCAGAATCACCGCGATTTGTGTCATGCCACTCGGGAAATTCAACATACACGCGGCTGCCAGGAGCGCAATGGCGAGCCTCGGTAGATCTGGGCAGAGCTTAATACCCAGCCCGATCGTTGCATTGGCGACAACAGCTACGGCGGCGATCAAAAGGCCGTCTGTCAATGGCGTGATTGAGCCGCTCAGGGCGAAAAGCCCGTAGGCTAAGCCGCACATGAGGAGGGCGGACGGTAGCGTAAAGCCCAGCCATGCGGCGCAGGCACCGGTGAGACCGCCTCGGTGCCAACCGATGGCGAAGCCTAGTTGGCTGCTGGAGGGGCCCGGCACGAATTGACAGAGTCCGATTAACTCCGCGTAGCGGGCATCATTAAGCCAACCACGGTGCCGTACGAATTCCTCCTGGAAGTAGGCCATGTGCGCAACGGGCCCACCGAAGGAGAGGCAGCCCAAGCGTAGATAGATCAGAAAGATCTCTAGGGGGCTGGAATGCGACGGAGGCTCTGCCATGGGTCACTTGTGGATCGGCTGGGCGAGGATGAAGGGGCGGACGATCATCGCCTGGAACTGTGTCTTCTCGCTTATCCAGTGCTCGGCGTGCAGTTCACAGGGTTGCACGAGATCACCGCATTTTAGCCATTTTCGAACTTGTCCCTGATCGTCCTCGGCAAAGGCCAGCCCTGCAGTTTTGAGGTCGAGGCCAGGGTCCACATAGATCAAATTGCCTGCCTGGAAGTGTGGCCTCAAGTAGCTCCAGTCGACATCGCCTGAATATTTTTCCAGTTTTTCGGCTGCGGTCAGCGGATCTTCAGTTGGGCTAAAATCGTCTTTAAGCATTTGTTTGTCAGTTAGATGTGGCTTTATTTTGATACCGTAAGTACCGATAAATTTTCCCCCCCGAAAGTTTTTTTAGATTTATTGAACGCAGGGCGGGTGGGGGCGTCTATGTATATGTAATCAGTGTAAACTGTTCGTTTGTTGTTTGTTAAAGAACGTCGTCCATTTTGTGGGCGGCGTTTTTTTTAAGTTAGGAGGCTACAAGTGCGGCCGCTCCTATGATGGCGGCATCGCCCAGAGGGAGGGCGGATTCGATGATTTTGATTTTATTCTTAAAGGGTGGGATCAGGTGTTTCTCGAAGGAGATCCGGGTCGGTTTAAGTAAAACATCGCCTGCTTGGACGGGGCCACCAAAGAGAAAAAAGGCGGCCGGACTGGTCACCAGTGCGGTCGAGGCCAGAGCCTCTCCGAGCAAGCGTCCAGTGAAGTCCATCGTGGCCTGGGCGATCGGGTCTCCTGCATAAGCTTCGTCGGCGATGTCTTTGGCGGTGATCTCGCCCATCGGCTTGTGGTCGAGTGAGGTCTTGCCGCCACGCTGCGCGATCATTTCGAAGTAGGTGCGGCGGATGCCTGTGGCCGAGCAGTAGTTTTCCAGGCTCCCGCGACGTCCAAAGCCGCAGTAGCGGCCATCGGGGATGACGCTGATGTGCCCGAGTTCGCCGGCAAATCCGTCGTGCCCGTAAACAAGCTGGTTATTCACGAAAATGCCGCTGCCTAAACCAGTCCCAAGTGTAATCATAATGAAGTCAGCGTAGTCTTTGGCCGCACCGAAGATCTTCTCGCCGATAGCCGCTGCGTTCGCGTCGTTGGTCAGTTCGATTTTCGCTAGGTCGAGTCGCCCGGTCAGCAGTGCTACGAGCGGGGTCATCCCTTTAAAGCGTAGATTGGGCGGCTCTTCGATGCTGCCGTTCAGATAGTTGCCATTGGGGGCGCCAATGCCAAGCCCTGCCCAGTCGCATTTCCCGGCTTTGGCCATATGGCAGGTCATGAGTGCGCGAACCACTTCTGCCAGGCGGTCAGCAAAGGCCGCGCCGTCTATATATTCGTCAGTCCGAAATTGCGCACGATCATGGACTACCCCGTCCGGCGTAACCACACCGATGCAGGTGTTTGTGCCCCCGATATCGACTCCTATGGATGCTATCATGAGTCTATAGATCGCTCCGTATTCGACTCTGTCGAACCTAATTTATAGGATCGTAAATCTCTAAAGAGAGATTGCCAGAGACAGTTACATTCATAATTTAGCTGTATGCCCCTGAATAAAGTATCTGTTTCTATTCTGCTCAGTGAAAAAAGCGCCTCAGTCTACTGTATTTCCGAAGAAAGCAGCGTGGCTCACGCGGTCTCGGAGATGAATCGTCAGCGCGTCGGTTCGATTATTGTTAAAAAAGAGGATTCCATCTGTGGTATTTTCACCGAGCGTGATGTCTTGACTCGAGTCGTCTCGGCTGGCCGGGATCCCGAAACCACGCCGGTTCGCGATGTCATGACGGAGAATTTTCAGTTTATCACCCCCGAGACTTCAGTCGAAGATGCGATGCAGAGAATGACCGATAAGCGCGTCCGCCACCTCCCCGTTTTAGATGAGGGCCATCTTTTGGGCATGGTCTCTATCGGAGATGTCACCCGATGGTTACTCAAGGTCAACGAGATGGAGGCGGAGAACCTGCGTCGCTATGTATTCTCGGAATACCCTGGTTAAGCCCCATTGTCCCTGAATTCGCTCGTGGCCCCGCAATCAGCTTGACTCGTGGGCGCTACTTTCCGGACACTGTCGTTTCACCGTTGCATTCACCCTTCAATCAGAGACAACTAAACTATGGCAGGAGTCGGAAAACTACTTAAACAAGCACAGAAGATGCAAAAGCAGATGGAGGCCATTCAGTCCGAGCTCTCGGAGACCATCCTCGAAATATCCAGTGGCGGGGGTGCCATCAACGTCAAGATCAATGGTCAGGGAGAATTCCTAGGCTTCAAAATTGACCCGGAATTTTTGAAGGAAGACGCCGAATTTGTCGAAGAGACTCTGCTTGCAGCCGTGCAAGAAGCCGCCATCAAGGCCAAAGAAACCAGCGAGGAAGCCATGGGTGCCGTGACCGGCGGCATGGGCGGCTTTCCTGGCCTGATGTAGCGCTTTGAGATAAAAAGCATGCATGTAGTTGTCTGTTCGCGGACTTCTGACATCTGTCTTGTTTAATGACACCTGCCTACGATTCGCTGCTGCAGCAGCTCAAGCGCTTGCCCGGCCTCGGATACCGCTCCGCCGAGCGCGTGGCCATGTATCTGCTCATTGAAAAACCTGATTCAATGAGCGATTTACTCGACGCAATGAAGATCGCCCNGGAGGTGGTCTGTCGTTGTCAGAATTGCGGTCATATGGCCGAGAGCGAACTGTGCCTGGTCTGCGAAGACGCCAACCGCGACAAATCCACGATCTGTGTGGTCGAGCACGTGCCCGACCTTATCGCGATCGAGCGCTCGAGCGCCTGGAAGGCTCAATACCATGTCTTGCATGGCAAGCTCTCGCCGATCCACGGAGTCGGCCCCGAGCAACTCAACTTCCAAGGCCTGCAAGCACGGATCGAATCCGGAGAAATTTCCGAATTGGTGCTCGCCCTTTCCAACGACATCGAAGGCCAGGCGACTTGTCACTACATTCAGGAAGAACTTGTACGAGGCCGTCCGATTAAGGTCTCCCGCATCGGCTTCGGTTTGCCCAGCGGCGGCGGCGTGACCTATGCCGATTCTGTCACTCTACGCAGTGCGCTCGAAGGTCGCCGCGCTTACGAATAAGCCTATGTTACGTTTTTCTATCCTCGGCATCCCTGTGCAAGTCCAATTCTGGTTCTGGATAACTATGGCATTTATCGGTGGCGGTCTCCACGCTGCCAACTCCACTGAGATTCTCCTTGTGGTAGTCTTTATGTTCGCGGGATTCCTCTCAATCCTCGTTCACGAGATGGGGCACGCGCTCATGATCCGCAAGTATGGGCTGCCGACCTCGATCACCTTGCAAGCCTTTGGTGGCTTTGCTTCCTATCCGGCCGGGCGCTTGGATCGCAAACAGTCGTTTATCGTCACAGCCGCAGGGCCTGGTGTGCAGTTTATCTTAGGGCTCCTTCTTATCGGACTGGCCCGCGTCTTGAATATTCCTGAAGGTTCGCTCTTTGGCCCCTTCCTTCGCGATTTGATTTTAGTCAGCATCGTATGGTCGGTTTTAAACTGTCTTCCAGTTTATCCAATGGATGGCGGGCAGATGCTCGCCGCTGTGCTCGGCCCGCAGAAGCAGCGCTACGTCCACTTGATTAGCGCAGTCGTCGCCCTAGCGATAGGATTAGCAGGATACGCCTTTCTTGGGACGATTTTATTACCTCTCTTCATGGCGTTTTTCGCCTGGCAGAACTGGCAAGCCTTTCAATCGATGGCTAGATAGCGCTCGGAAGCAAATGTTCTGAATAGATCTAGGCAGTAGAACGTCCGATACTGAATAGAGGGTGAATGGTTTCGATAGTGTTGTATCGGCGTCTAGTTTGCTTGAGGGTCAGTCCTTGTCGCGGGCGAGCAGTATGTCGTCTGGCTGGACTTCTATCTTGATCTCTCGACCCAAAAACTCGAGGAGGATTTGGATCCGGTTCTTAGCGGGAAGACGCGCCAGCACCTTGCCATTTAAGCCTTTGAGCGAGCCGGCAACCATTTCGACTTCCGCACCCGGTTCGATACTTAGATCTGGGGCTTCGAGAATGCCTTCTGGAATGCTTGCTTTCAGGTCTTGGATGATGCGGTCGGGGATGACACGCTGATCGCCCAGTTCGACCATGCGGGTGATGCCCTGACTATGCACGACCTGACGATAGTGTGTTGGGTAGTGAAATTTGGCGAAGATGTAGCCTGGAAACATCGCCTCAACGAAACGCTTTTTGCCGGTCCGCGTTCTCTTTACTTGACTGATACGCGGGCAGAAGACTTCGAGAGCACTCATGCGACTGAGGATGGCTGCCGCGATATGCTCGCGTTTCGTTTGTGTGCGCAGGCAAAACCATTCGCGCGGTTCTTGTGTTGGCTCAGTCGTGGAATCGTCGAACATAAATTTATGTAAACCACGAGTGTAGTTCGATCTGAAGCTGTTTCAATCTAAATTCTGAGGCAGACGGCGGCGGGCAGGGCACATTTTTGAAAAAGAGTTAATGCGCTGATAGGTATGTTTTTAAAATATTCGCTGAGGTTCTTCGCTATTTTTAGTGGGTAAGGCCACTCAGTGCTCTGATTTTTAACCACTCGCTGCGCTGGAGGCACCGAGACACGGAGAAGGCTTGCTTGTCATAAGAAATTTAAGGCGCTCATTATTTATGGATGGATCACTTATTGAAGAAGAACTGACGAAGAAGATCATTGGCGCTGCAATTGAGGTGCAAACTTACATG
>JGI20154J14316_10001322_pt1 | contig 21808 bp, 19 predicted proteins | sample COG_04_FD_14316 | JGI IMG/M metagenome (IMG submission 14316)
CCAAAGAAAAACAAGGTGCTAACTTGCAGTGGTAGAGCGGGTAAAAAGTCCATGAGATAGCTTAATTAGTAGCGTAAGGGGCGGCATCACACTCAGGGTGACGGGTGCTTGTAGCAGGCAGGCGCACGCCATGACGGCGCGCAGTAGGCGCTTGATTAGGGTTACACGGTGGGTGTAGGTGTCAGTATCAGTATGGGTGTGGACGCGATAGACGCGGGCGATGTCACCGCGTCAGTGCAACAGGCCGGGGGTCGATCCGGCGGCTTGCAACACAAAGGGAGGCACGGTGGTCTCGAAGCGTGTGCCGTCGACCGCAACGAAAAAGAAATGGCCACTCATCATGCCGGCATTGGTGCGCAGTTGCGCCCCGCTGGTGTACTCAAACACCTGCCCGGGCTGTAGCAACGGTTGCTTGCCAACGACACCCAAGCCGTCCACCATCTCCACTTGCCCGCTGGCGTCCTCGATCTCCCAGTGCCTGGAGATGAGTTGCACGGCCACATCACCCTCGTTGGCCACCGTGATGGTGTAGGCAAAGGTGTACAGCGACTGCGCCGGTTGTGACTGCTCGTCTATGTACCGTGGCGCCGCCTGAATGCGGACGGAATAATTTGCTGACATGCTTGCTATGGTATCGCCGAACCACGCCATTCGTAACACTGCGACAATATGGGCTGCAAAAAAACTTTCGCCTAAACATGACGACCTCAACCTACCGTATTGCCCCGTCTATTTTGTCCGCTGACTTTGCCAAACTGGGACAAGAAGTCAGCGATGTGATTGCCGCTGGTGCCGACTGGATTCACTTTGATGTGATGGACAACCACTACGTCCCCAATCTGACCTTCGGCCCCATGGTATGCCAGGCACTCAAGCCCCACGCGAAAACAGCGCAAGGGGTTGCGGTACCCATCGATGTGCACCTCATGGTGAGCCCGGTCGATAGCTTGGCTGCAGCGTTTGCCCAAGCGGGAGCGGATTTGGTGAGCTTTCACCCCGATGCCTCCAGCCACGTGCATCGCAGTGTCCAGGCGCTGAAATCTCACGGCGTTCAGGTGGGGCTAACGTTTAACCCCGCCGAGCCGCTCGATGTGTTGGACTGGTTGATTGACGACATTGACCTGGTGCTGATCATGAGCGTTAACCCGGGCTTTGGTGGTCAGAGTTTTATTGATTCCGCCTTGCGCAAGATTGCGACGTACGCCAACGCATAGACGCGTGTGGAAAAGACATCCGTTTGGAAGTCGACGGCGGCATCAAGACCGAGAACATTGCCCGTGTTGCGGCCGCTGGCGCCGACACGTTCGTGGCGGGTAGCGCTATTTTTAGTCAACCGGACTACGCTGGCGTCATTCGTGACATGCGCCAGGCGCTTGCCAAATGAGTACGCCCAATATGCCCGACGCATCCGTCCCGGGCGGACGCTACAGTGCCATCTTGTTAGACCTAGACGGCACCATGGTCGACACGATCGGAGATTTCGTTCAGGCCATGAACCGGACGTTTGAGGAGCTGGGGCAGCCGACGGTTGCGGCGGACCTCGTGGCCACATGGGTGGGTCGCGGTGGACCGCATCTAATTAATGAAGCGCGCTTGCACGCCGGCCTAGCGGCGGACCAAGGTGATGTGATGCGCGAGGGGTTTTTCCGTCATTACGGATTAATCAACGGACAGTACAGTGCCACCTTCCCCGGTGTTGAGGCCGGCTTGACGCGTTGGCAAGCCGCTGGCGTTGGTCTCGCCTGTGTGACCAATAAGCCAGAGGCGCATGCCAGAGAGTTGCTTGCTTTGAAGGGCTTGGACCGATTTTTCGGTGACCGTGTCTGGGGTGGCGACACCTTGGCGGAGCGCAAACCGCATGCCCTGCCACTGCTGACGGCCTGTGCGGCCTTGGGCGTCCCCGCCTCTAAGGCCTTGATGGTCGGCGACAGCCACACAGATGCGCATGCCGCCCAGGCCGCGGGTATGGACGCTGCGTTGCTGTCTTGGGGTTACAACCACGGCAAACCGATTGAGGCATTGCCCGCGGTGCTGCATGCTGATGCCTTTGAAACCTTGGTTGATTTTTGGGCGTCGTCACCATGACGCCCCTCCGTGGTGTAGGGCGCATCTCACGACCAATATCACGGTCAATGCGCCTAGCCCTTGCGCTACACTAACCCTATGTTTTTTCACCGATCCATCACCTCAGGTTGCAACGACCGGGGAGCCTGGCCTTGGCGTAGCCACGTGCGGCGCGGCTAAACGCTGCGCAATGTCTGTGGGTGCGTGGACTTGAGTCAAGGCTTTAGCGACGTACCCAATTCGTGATTGGTACGCGGGGAGCAATAACTCCCGCACAGCGCCCGCGCTGGACGTGCCAGGTTTTAGGTGCTTACACATGTTGACGCAAAAAGAATTCAATGCCTTGGCTGCCCAAGGTTACAACCGCATCCCCTTGATCGCGCAGGCGTTTGCCGATCTGGAGACCCCGCTCTCGCTGTACCTCAAGCTGGCCCATGTGCAAGACGGTGGCAAACACAGCTTTTTGCTGGAGTCGGTGGTGGGCGGTGAGCGTTTTGGTCGCTATAGCTTCATCGGATTGCCCGCTCGCACGCTGTTGCGTGCCACCGGCTTTGGTGCGGCGGCCCAAACCGAGGTCGTCACCGACGACGTGGTGGTTGAGACCCATAAGGGGAATCCGTTGGATTTTGTCGCGGCGTATCAGCAGCGATTCAAGGTGGCCATCCAACCCGATATGCCGCGATTTTGTGGCGGCCTTGCCGGCTATTTTGGGTACGACACGGTCAGGCACATGGAGAAAAAGCTAGCGGCCTCGTGCCCACCCGATACGCTCGGCTGCCCGGACATCTTACTGCTGCAAACCGAGGAGGTGGCCGTGATCGATAACTTGTCTGGCAAGCTGTACCTGATGGTTTACGGCGACCCGGCACAAGACGACGCCTACAGCCAAGCCGTGACGCGCCTAAACAGCCTGAAGGCCCGTTTGCTCGTCCCCGTCAGCTTGCCCGCGATGACCGGGCACCCGCCCACAGAAATTCACCATGAGTCGCAACAAGCCGACTATGAAGCCGCCGTCAAGCGGGCGCAGGCCCTGATTGCGGACGGGGAATTCATGCAAGTAGTCATTGGACAGCGTTTGCAAAAGCCGTTCGATGCACCGCCGCTGAGTTTGTATCGCGCCTTGCGCTCCATGAACCCCAGCCCGTATATGTATTACTACCATCTGGGCGACCACCACGTGGTGGGCGCATCGCCTGAGATTTTGGTCCGCCAAGAGGCTGTTGCGGAAGGGCAAAAAATCACCATTCGTCCCTTAGCGGGTACCCGCCCGCGTGGCGCCACACCAGAGGCGGATGCGGCGGCGGAACAAGCGTTGTTAGAAGACCCTAAAGAGCGAGCGGAGCATGTGATGCTGATTGACTTGGCGCGCAACGATATTGGCCGTATCGCCAAGATCGGCAGCGTCAAAGTGACGGAGTCCTTTGCGGTGGAGCGATACAGCCACGTGATGCACATTGTGAGCAACGTGGAGGGTCTGTTGCGCGACGGCTTGTCCAGCATGGATGTGCTGCGCGCCTGCTTCCCGGCGGGGACCTTGAGTGGCGCGCCCAAGATCCACGCCATGGAGCTGATTGACCAACTCGAGCCCACCAAGCGCGGCATTTACGGCGGTGCTTGCGGCTACCTCAGCTACGCGGGCGACATGGACGTGGCGATCGCCATTCGAACCGCCGTGATTAAAGACAAAACCTTGTATGTGCAAGCAGCCGCTGGGGTGGTGGCCGACTCGGTTCCTGCCCTCGAGTGGGCTGAAACCGAGCACAAGGCCCGCGCCTTATTGCGCGCGGCCGAGTTGGTCGAGCAGGGATTGGAGTGAACCATGTCTAACGCGTTACCCAACCATTTTCCTGGCGTTCGGCCCGCAGGCGCCCCCGTGTGTCGCTTGGTCATGATCGATAACTACGACAGCTTCACCTTCAACCTGGTGCAGTACTTCGGTAGCCTGGGCGCAGACGTGTGGGTCTTCCGAAATGACGACATTGACTTACCGGGCATCGCGGCCTTGCAGCCAGACTGCTTGGTTATTTCTCCGGGTCCGTGTTCCCCCAAAGAGGCCGGTATCTCGGTCGCGGCCATCCAACACTTCGCCGGCAAGCTGCCGATTCTGGGCGTCTGCCTTGGGCACCAAGCCATCGGTGCCGCCTTTGGTGGCACGGTAGGGCGGTCACAGCAGTTGATGCACGGCAAGACCAGTGTGCTTACCAGCACGCGCCAGGGCGTGTTTGCCAATTTGCCCAAACAATTTGTCGTGAACCGATACCACTCCCTTGCCGTGCAAGAAGCCGATTTGCCTGCCGAATTAGAGGTGACCGCTTGGACAGACGATGGTGAAATAATGGGCTTGCGCCACAAGCAACTCCCGATTGAAGGGGTGCAGTTCCATCCGGAGTCGGTGTTGAGTGAGCATGGCCACGCGTTGTTGGCTAACTTTTTGGCGCAAGCGTCTTAACCGATAGAGGAGAATCTCATGCCAGCAGCCCTGAGGGCCATCACACCGCAAGAAGCGTTGCAACGTGTCATCGAAGGTCGAGAGATTTTTCACGATGAGATGTTGCACATCATGCGGCTCATCATGCGCGGCGAGATGTCGCCGGTGATGGTCGCGGCAATCGTCGCCGGTTTGCGCGTCAAAAAAGAAACGATCGGTGAGATCACGGCGGCCGCGCAAGTGATGCGTGAGTTTTCGACCAAGGTCGAGATCGCGGACACCACGCACTTGGTCGATATCGTCGGCACAGGGGGTGACGGTGCGCACACCTTCAACATCAGTTCCTGCGCCATGCTGGTTGCGGCCGCGGCAGGTGCCAAGGTGAGCAAGCATGGCGGGCGAAGTGTGTCGAGTAAGTCGGGCAGCGCCGATGTATTGGAGCAATTAGGCATCGCCATTGACCTCAGTCCGGTGCAAATTGCGCGCAGTGTCGCTGAGGTGGGCATTGGTTTTATGTTTGCGCCCAATCATCACCCGGCCATGAAAAATGTGGCGCCAGTGCGCAAAGAATTGGGCGTACGGACGCTGTTCAATATCTTGGGGCCGCTAACCAACCCGGCCCAAGCGCCCAATATTTTGATGGGCGTGTTCCACAGTGATTTGGTGGGAATACAGACGCGGGCGTTGCAGCGGTTGGGTGCGACCCATGCCATCGTGGTCTACGGCTGTGATGGCTTGGACGAGGTCTCTCTGGGTGCCGCCACGTTGGTGGGCGAGCTCAAAGACGGCGTTGTCACGGAGTATGAAATTCACCCAGAAGATTTCGGCTTTGCCATGACCAGTACGCGTGCCCTGCGTGTTGAGACNCCAGAGGCATCGCGCGACATGTTGATGGGGGTGNTGGAAAACAAGGCAGGGCCCGCTCGCGATATCGTGGTCTTTAACGCCGGCGTTTCGCTATACGCGGCGAACGTTGCAGATAGCATGGCCGCAGGCATCGTGCTGGCCGATCAGGTCTTGGCATCGGGCGCTGCGCTGGACAAACTCAACCAATGGCGAGCCTTCTGCACCGCGGCTAAAAACAGTGGCGATGCGTGAGGGCTTGCCTCACTTTTCTTGAGAGAACACATGGATATTTTGGAAAAAATTGTTGAGGTAAAGCATCAAGAGGTTGCTGCCGCCAAAAAGCGTAAGCCGCTGGCTGCGATGCAGTCTGAAGCCTATGGCCGCGTCTTGGTGCGTGACTTCGAGGCCGCCTTGCGGGCCAAGATGGATCAGGGGCAATCGGCGGTGATTGCAGAGGTCAAAAAAGCCAGTCCCTCCAAGGGCTTGTTGCGCGCCAATTTCGAGCCCGCGGATATTGCGCAGAGCTACGCCGAGCACGGTGCTGCTTGTTTGTCGGTGCTAACGGATACCGATTTTTTTCAGGGTAGCCCCGATTACTTAAAGCAAGCGCGTGCGTCGTGCGACCTGCCGGTTTTGCGCAAAGACTTTATGGTGGACGCCTATCAAATATTCGAAGCGCGTGCTATGGGCGCGGATGCTATTTTGCTGATCGCGGCCTGTTTGGATGACGCCCAAATGGCTGAGTTTGAGGCCATCGCCAACGACTTGGATATGTCGGTATTGGTCGAGGTGCACGACCGCGCCGAGATGGACCGTGCCTTGAAGTTGCGCACCGCGCTGTTGGGCGTCAACAACCGCAACCTGCGAACCTTCGAGGTGGACTTGAACACCACGTTGTCGCTCAAGGCGCATTGTCCAGTCGATAAATTCATTGTGTGCGAGTCTGGTATCGCCGACCCCGCCGATGTCGCGCGGATTCAAGCTGGTGGGGTGAATTGCTTCTTGGTGGGCGAGGCCTTTATGCGAGCCGATGACCCCGGGCAGGCCTTGTCCGCTTTGTTTCAGGCGGCTACCTAAGGTGCGGGCGGTCGGCTGAAACCGAGTGAACGCGAGACCACACCCTATCGTCAGATGCCACCCAAGCCCGCAGCCATCGCCGACGCGCCGCAGGGACAGCTGCACACAGTCGACCCCACGCAGTGGCTGTGCGATGCGAGTTGGCAGCCCCTCATCGATCATTTTTTTGCTGAACCGGTGGGGAGCGCGCTGTTACAGCGCCTGCAAGTTGCCATGGGGCAGGGGTTGGGGCCTGCTAACGACGGCAATCCCATCTATCCGCCGCAGCCCCTGCGTGCCTTGTCGCTGACGCCTTTGCCTGCGGTGCGCGTGGTGGTGTTGGGTCAAGACCCGTATCACGGGCCAGGGCAGGCCAACGGCCTGGCCTTTTCAGTCGCACCCGGTGCCCGGATACCCCCTTCACTGCGAAACATCTTTAAGGAATTGACGCGTTGCGGCATGCCTCCGCGCCACGATGGTTGTCTGGATGACTGGGCGCGCCAAGGGGTGCTGCTGCTCAATACCGCGCTGACCGTCAGTCGCGGCCAGCCGGGGAGCCACGCCAAATGGGGCTGGGCGGTGTTAACCGATCGCCTGATTCAGGCCATAGCCAGTCAAGCGGGCCCAGTGGTGTTTCTGTTGTGGGGCGCCCATGCGCAGTCTAAGGCCGCGTTGATCGCGGCCAACTCGCCGCCGCATGCCCAGCGATTGACGCTGTCTTCTAACCACCCTTCACCGCTGTCAGCCAATCGGGTGCCGACGCCGTTTATCGGCAACCACCACTTCGTAATGGCTAATCAGGCCCTGACATCCTGGGGCCAAGCGCCGATTGCTTGGTAGCGCATCGCAATGTTGAAAAAGCGTTGGGGGCTTTTCAAAACCCAAAAAACCGTGGCATAATCCTAGGTTCGTTGGGAGGAGTGCCCGAGTGGCTAAAGGGGGCAGACTGTAAATCTGTTGGCTTACGCCTACGTTGGTTCGAATCCAACTTCCTCCACCAACGATCCGAATATGCGTGCTGGCGACAGTGTTTACACGTTGTCAGTGGTTTGGCGGGAGTAGTTCAATGGTAGAACCTTAGCCTTCCAAGCTAATGATGCGGGTTCGATCCCCGTCTCCCGCTCCATGTTGGATGTGATAGATCGCAATGTGCGCGTACCCGAAGGGGTGTGCTGGCAGTGAATTGCCCATGTGGCTCAGTGGTAGAGCACTCCCTTGGTAAGGGAGAGGTCGCGGGTCCGATTCCCGCCATGGGCACCAAATTTCTTGGGTTTCGTCAATTTTGGTCAATTTTGTAAAGCGGAGCTGAAAAATGGCAAAAAGCAAATTCGAACGTACAAAGCCCCACGTCAACGTGGGCACAATTGGTCACGTTGACCACGGCAAGACGACGTTAACAGCGGCGATCACAACCGTGTTGGCGCAAAAGTTCGGCGGCGAAGCCCGTGCGTACGACCAAATTGACGGCGCGCCTGAAGAGAAGGCCCGCGGTATCACGATTAACACAGCGCACGTTGAGTACGAGACGGCTAACCGTCACTACGCACACGTTGACTGCCCTGGCCACGCTGACTATGTGAAGAACATGATCACGGGTGCGGCGCAGATGGACGGCGCTATTTTGGTGTGTTCTGCTGCAGACGGCCCTATGCCCCAGACTCGCGAGCACATTTTGTTGGCCCGCCAGGTGGGTGTGCCTTACATCATCGTGTTCCTGAACAAGTGCGACATGGTTGATGACGCTGAGTTGTTGGAGCTGGTTGAGATGGAAGTGCGTGAGTTGTTGTCTAAGTACGACTTCCCAGGTGACGACACCCCCATCATCCAAGGCTCAGCCAAGCTGGCTGTTGAAGGCGACAAGGGTCCTTTGGGCGAAGAGGCGATCATGAAGTTGGCCGACGCGTTGGACACTTACATTCCTACGCCTGAGCGTGCGGTTGACGGCGCGTTCCTGATGCCAGTGGAAGACGTGTTCTCCATCTCTGGTCGCGGCACGGTGGTAACGGGTCGTATCGAGCGCGGCATCGTGAAGGTTGGCGAAGAGATTGAAATTGTGGGTATCCACGACACACTGAAGACGACTTGCACGGGCGTTGAGATGTTCCGCAAGTTGTTGGACCAGGGTCAAGCCGGTGACAACGTGGGTATTTTGTTGCGCGGCACCAAGCGTGAAGACGTTGAGCGCGGCCAAGTGTTGTGCAAGCCCGGCTCTATCAAGCCACACACGCAGTTCTCAGGCGAGATCTATGTGTTGTCAAAGGACGAGGGCGGGCGTCACACGCCATTCTTCAGCAACTACCGTCCCCAGTTTTACTTCCGTACGACGGACGTGACCGGTTCTATCAAATTGCCAGAAGGCAAAGAGATGGTGATGCCTGGTGACAACGTGTCTATCGAGGTGACCTTGATTGCGCCAATCGCGATGGAAGAAGGCTTGCGCTTCGCTATTCGCGAAGGTGGTCGTACAGTGGGTGCGGGTGTGGTCGCTAAGATCACGGCTTAATCACTGTTTATTGTTACGTAGGGGCATAGCTCAATTGGCAGAGCGTCGGTCTCCAAAACCGAAGGTTGGGGGTTCGATTCCCTCTGCCCCTGCCACGATTTTTGAGGTTTGGCATATCGTTTAGACACGATGTGTTGGGACCCAAAGAGAGTGGTTTTTAAAGCCCGCCGAAGTCGAAAGACCTCTGGTGGGCTTGCCCGTCTTATGGCGGGCGATCAGAAATTGGTATTGAGATCGTTTATTTATGGCTACATCTGACATCGAAACGGTAGGCGCTGCCGCTAACACCGCCAAGCTAGTGGCGGCTGTCGGCTTGGCATTGGCTGGCTTCGTCGCGTACTTCATGCTGTCGGCCCGGGGTTCTACGGTGCAGTGGAGCAGTTTGCTCGCTGGCGTGGTGTTGGGAGTCGTTGTGTTTTTGTCTTCGTACACCGGGCGCAACTTCTTGGCCTTTGTACGTGATGCGAAGCGTGAAGTGGAAAAGGTGGTGTGGCCGACACGCCGCGAGTCCATGCAAATGACGCTGTACGTCTTTGCCTTCGTATTCGTGATGGCCTTGTTTTTGTGGTTGACGGATAAAACCCTAGAGTGGTTCTTGTACGACTTGATTTTGGGTTGGAGAAATTAATGACAGAAGCATCCGAAACCGTTCAGTCTTTAACGCCTGCTGATGGCATGCGTTGGTATGTTGTGCACGCCTATTCTGGTATGGAAAAGGCCGTAGAGCGCAACATCATGGAGCGTGTCGGTAACGCGGGCATGGAGGCCAAATTTGGCCGCACCTTGGTGCCCACTGAAGAGGTGGTTGAGCTGAAAAACGGCCAACGTCGTACGACAGAGCGCAAGTTTTTCCCCGGCTACGTGCTGGTCGAAATGACCATGGACGACGAGACGTGGCACTTGGTCAAAAACACCAACAAAGTCACTGGCTTTGTGGGTGGCGCCAAAAACCGGCCTGCACCGATTTCTGAAGCGGATGTCCAGAAAATCATGGGCCAGATGCAAGAGGGGACAGACAAGCCGCGCCATAAGGTCGAGTTTGTGACCGGTGAGTACGTGCGTGTCAAGGAAGGTCCATTTGCTGATTTCAACGGCACCGTTGAAGAAGTGAACTACGAGAAAAGCAAGATGCGTGTTGCGGTCACCATTTTTGGTCGATCAACACCCGTCGAATTGGAATTTAGCCAGGTCGAAAAAGGCTAATTAGTTTTTGCCGCGCAAGCCGATAGGCGTGCGCGGTTTTGACGTTTCTGACCCGCGTCAAATGAAAAATCAGGGTCTTAGTTGACGAGGAGATGGTGCTAGACACCATCGTTTGAACTCGAAGGAGTGAAAGTATGGCGAAGAAAATCGTCGGCTTTATTAAGCTGCAAGTGCCAGCTGGTAAGGCTAACCCAAGCCCACCAATCGGCCCCGCATTGGGTCAACGCGGTTTGAACATCATGGAGTTCTGTAAGGCGTTTAACGCCCAGACTCAAGGTGTTGAACCCGGGTTGCCATTGCCAGTCGTGATTACTGCGTTTGCAGATAAGAGTTTCACATTTGTCATCAAGACGCCGCCTGCGGCCGTATTGATCATGAAGGCGTTGAAGCTGACCAAAGGCTCATCGGTTCCCAACAAGACCAAGGTCGGCAAGATCACACGTGCTCAGTTGGAAGAAATCGCCAACACCAAAATGAAGGATTTGAACGCTGCGAGCCTTGACGCCGCCGTTTCAATCATTGCAGGCACCGCACGCTCTATGGGCGTTACCGTGGAAGGCGCATAACATGGCTAAGTTGACTAAAAAACAAAAAGCCCAAGAAGGCAAAGTGGACAGCAACAAGCTGTACCCCATCGTTGATGCCTTGGCGTTGGTGAAAGAGTTCGCAACCGCTAAGTTTGACGAGTCTATCGATGTTGCTGTCCAGTTGGGCATTGACGCGAAGAAGTCTGACCAAGTGGTTCGTGGCGCCGTTGTGTTGCCACACGGTACCGGTAAGACCACCCGTGTTGCGGTGTTCGCTCAGGGAGCCAAGGCGGAAGAAGCCAAGGCCGCCGGTGCGGATATTGTCGGCATGGACGATTTGGCTGCTGAAGTCAAAGCGGGCAAAATTAACTTTGACGTTGTCATCGCCTCACCAGATGCCATGCGCGTGGTGGGTACCTTGGGTCAAGTGTTGGGCCCACGTGGGTTGATGCCTAACCCCAAGGTTGGCACCGTGACGGCTGACGTGGCCACGGCGGTTAAAAACGCCAAAGCCGGTCAAGTTCAGTTCCGCGTTGACAAGGCCGGTATTGTTCACTCAACCATTGGCCGCCGCTCATTCGAAGCAGATGCACTCAAGAACAACTTGGCTGCATTGGTCGACGCTTTGGTGAAATCTAAGCCAGCAACCAGCAAGGGTCTGTACCTGCGCAAGGTCGCCGTGTCATCTACCTTGGGCGTTGGCGTTCGCGTTGACACCCAGTCCATCGCAGCCTAATAGGAATCGCGATAAAGAATTGAAAGGCACCTCGGTGCTTTTCATGTGGTGGGTCTTGGGGCGTATTCATTTACCCCTGGGGGCCATCCAAGACCGTTGGCGCCGCGTTTGATTCGTCAAACAACGCTTAATTGATTGCCAACGCAGATGGCGGTCCCGCTGCAGATGGACAGCCGCTCGCAAGGGCGGTTCCTGAAACAGATGATCGCTGCAATGAGGCGCAAGAGGTGGGTTGAACCGCCGCTTGCATTTTGAAGGAGTTGACCTTGAGTCTAAACCGCAGTGAGAAACAAGCCGTCATTGAAGACGTGACAGCACTCGCAGCTAAAGCTCAAACGCTTGTGTTGGCGGAATACCGCGGCATTACGGTGGCGGCAATGACGGATTTGCGTGTAAAAGCCCGTGCAGCTGGCGTGACGATTAGCGTGTTGAAAAACACGTTGGCTCGTCGTGCTGTTGCAGGGAGCGCATTCGAAGTTGCTGGCGACCAAATGACCGGTCCGCTGATCTATGGCTTCTCAGAAGACGCCGTGGCCGCCGCTAAGGTGATGGCCGAGTTCTCGAAAATCAACGACAAGTTGGTTCTCCGCTCAGGTGTTTATGCTGGTAAGTCATTAGATGTCGACGGCGTTAAGCAATTGGCAAGCATTCCCTCTAAAGAGGTTTTGTTGGCACAGTTGTTGGGCTTGATGCAATCCCCCGTCAGCCGTACCGCTCGCGTACTGGCTGCATTGGCAGAGAAAAAAGGCGAGACCGCTGCTGCGTAAGCCTCTGGCTTATGAAGTGACATTCTTGTCGTAACGTTTTAGGAAAAATTGAAAATGGCATTTGATAAAGACGCATTTTTGACCGAATTGGATAGCATGACGGTTATGGATCTCAACGATTTGGTGAAAGCCATCGAAGAGAAATTTGGCGTGAGCGCTGCAGCGATGGCTGCACCTGCTGGCGGCGGCGCTGCTGGCGGCGCTGCTGCTGCTGAAGAGAAGACTGACTTTGATGTCATCTTGTTGGAAGCCGGCGCGAACAAGGTTTCTGTTATCAAGGCCGTCCGTGAACTCACGGGCTTGGGCTTGAAAGAAGCCAAAGACGTGGTTGATGGCGCACCTAAGGCCGTCAAAGAAGGCGTGAACAAAGAAGAAGCCGATGCAGCTATGAAAAAGCTGGAAGAGGCGGGCGCTAAGGCCGAGCTTAAGTAATGACGTTATTCGCGGGTTTGGCTTGCCAGACCCGCGAATGGCTGCTTACGTAGGCTGGTGCGCGCGCCAGCCTTTTGCACTTTATTCCAGTCAGTGGAATGCACCTAAAAGTAGATATAAAGCGTCTACTTTTAAGTGTCTTCTAAAGCCCGACGTTAGAAGACGGCTTGGTACGGACCGCGTGCAATGCGTGGTTGTCAGCCAAGGTTGGTAGTGGCCAACCGCCGAGTCCGCCCGTAACACATTGTCGTGTTGCAGGTGTCCATTGTTCTGTCGAACTGTCCCGGAGAACCCATGGCCTATTCATATACCGAACGCAAACGCATTCGAAAGAGTTTTGGCAGCCGTGAAAACGTGCTGGAAATTCCTTACCTGCTACAAATGCAAAAAGATGCGTACATCGCGTTTTTGCAAGCAGGTGCCGCCCCCAAGAAACGTGCAAACGAAGGCCTACAAGCCGCGTTCTTGTCCGCTTTCCCAATCGTCTCTCACAATGGTTTTGTAGAGATGAAGTACCTTGAGTACAACTTGGCCAAACCCGCATTTGATGTGCGCGAATGCCAGACACGTGGCCTCACCTTTTCCTCAGCTGTGCGTGCGCGCGTGCAACTGATTATTTACGACCGTGATTCCAGCACCAGCCAATCCAAGGTGGTCAAGGAAGTGAAAGAGCAAGAAGTCTACATGGGCGAAGTGCCCCTGATGACGGACAAAGGCTCATTCATCATCAACGGTACCGAGCGGGTGATTGTGTCGCAGTTGCACCGTTCACCTGGCGTGTTCTTCGAGCACGACAAGGGCAAGACCCACAGCTCAGGCAAGTTGCTGTTCTCAGCACGCATCATTCCTTACCGTGGTTCATGGTTGGACTTTGAGTTTGACCCCAAAGATTTCTTGTACTTCCGTGTTGACCGTCGTCGCAAGATGCCCGTCACGATTTTGCTCAAAGCGATTGGCTTGACGCCAGAAGCGATTTTGGCGAACTTCTACGTGAACGACCAGTTCCGTCTGATGGACAGCGGTGCGCAAATGGAATTTGTCGCCGAGCGTTTGCGCGGCGAGGTCGCACGTTTCGACATCACCGACAAGTCGGGCAAGGTCGTGGTGGCCAAGGACAAGCGCATCACGGCACGCCATACGCGTGACATGGAGCAGTCTGCGACCACGCACATTAGCGTGCCCGAAGAGTTCTTGTTGGGTCGCGTGATCGCAACCAATGTTGTGGAGCCTGATACAGGCGAAATCATCGCCAAGGCCAACGACGAGTTGACGGAGGCCTTGCTCAAGACCTTGCGCGCCGCAGGCATTCAAGATCTGTCGTGCATCTACACCAACGACTTGGACCAAGGTAACTACATTTCGCAAACCCTGCGTACTGATGACACCGCGGACGAGTTCCAAGCGCGCGTCGCCATCTACCGCATGATGCGCCCTGGTGAGCCACCAACCGAAGACTCCGTGCAGGCCTTGTTCCAGCGCCTGTTCTACAACGCTGACACCTATGACTTGTCACGGGTTGGCCGCATGAAGTTCAACGCCCGCGTTGGTCGTGAAGAGCTGACTGGCGAGATGGTGTTGAGCAACGAAGACATTTTGGCGGTCGCCAAGATCTTGGTTGACCTGCGTAACGGTCGTGGTGAGGTTGACGACATTGACCACTTGGGTAACCGCCGTGTTCGCTGTGTCGGCGAGCTGGCTGAGAACCAATACCGCACCGGCTTGGCACGTATCGAAAAGGCTGTGAAAGAGCGCCTGGGTCAAGCCGAGCAAGACCCCTTGATGCCGCATGACCTGATTAACTCCAAGCCCATTTCTGCGGCCCTGAAAGAGTTCTTCGGCGCATCACAGTTGTCGCAGTTTATGGACCAGACCAACCCCTTGTCTGAGATCACGCACAAGCGTCGGTCTCTGCTTTGGGCCCAGGCGGTTTGACTCGTGAGCGCGCTGGCTTTGAGGTCCGCGACGTGCACGTGACCCACTACGGTCGTGTCTGTCCTATTGAGACACCCGAAGGTCCAAACATTGGTTTGATTAACTCTCTGGCGTTGTACGCCCGATTGAATGAGTACGGCTTCATTGAAACGCCTTACCGCCGGGTAACCGATGCCTTGGTGACGAATCAGATCGACTATCTGTCAGCCATCGAAGAGGGCAAGTACGTCATTGCGCAGGCCAACGCGCCACTCAATGACAAGGGTGTTCTCGAGGGTGACCTGATCTCTGCACGTGAAAAAGGCGAATCCGTTTTGGTCGGTGCCGAGCGCATCGAGTACATGGATGTGTCGCCTGCGCAGATCGTATCGGTTGCCGCCTCACTGGTGCCGTTCCTGGAGCACGACGACGCCAACCGCGCCNTGATGGGTGCGAACATGCAGCGTCAAGCCGTACCGGTCTTACGTCCTGAAAAGGCCGTGGTCGGAACNGGNATNGAGCGTGTGGCAGCGGTGGACTCCGGTACCGTCGTGACGGCGAATCGGGGTGGTGTGGTTGACTATGTCGACGCCACCCGTGTNGTGGTCCGCGTNAATGATGCGGAGGCAGCGGCCGGCGAAGTCGGTGTGGACATTTACAGCCTGATCAAGTACCAGCGNTCCAACCAAAACACCAACATTCACCAGCGTCCCATCGTGGCGTGCGGTGATGTGATTGCCAAAGGCGATGTCATTGCCGATGGTGCGTCCACCGATTTGGGCGAATTGGCGTTGGGCCAAAACATGTTGGTCGCGTTCATGCCTTGGAACGGTTACAACTTCGAAGACTCCATCCTCATCTCTGAGCGCGTGGTGTCTGAAGACCGCTTCACCTCCATCCACATCGAAGAGTTGGTGGTGATGGCGCGTGACACCAAGTTGGGTGCGGAAGAGATCACACGTGACATCCCGAACCTCTCCGAAACCCAGCTCAACCGTTTGGACGACTCCGGCATTATTTATGTCGGTGCAGAGGTTCAGCCGGGCGATACCTTGGTGGGCAAGGTCACGCCCAAAGGCGAGACCACCTTGACGCCTGAAGAGAAGCTGCTGCGCGCCATTTTTGGTGAGAAAGGCTTCTGACGTTAAGGACACCTCGCTGCGCGTGAGCCAAGGCTCGCAAGGCACGGTCATTGACGTGCAGGTGTTCACCCGTGAAGGCATTACCCGCGACAAGCGTGCGCAACAAATTATTGACGACGAACTCAAGCGCTTCCGTTTGGATTTGAACGATCAATTGCGTATTGTGGAAGGTGACGCCTTTGCGCGTATTGAGAAGATGTTGATTGGTAAGACAGCCAACGGCGGTCCACAGAAGCTCGCCAAAGGCTCGACTATTGAGAAAGCCTACTTGACTGAGCTCGACAAGCATCATTGGTTTGACATCCGTCCCGCCGATGACGATGTGGCGTCACAGCTGGAGTCCATCAAGAACGCGTTGACACAAACCCGTCACAGCTTTGACTTAGCCTTCGAAGAGAAGCGCAAGAAGTTAACGCAAGGCGACGAGTTGCAAGCCGGTGTGCTGAAGATGGTCAAGGTCTACATTGCCGTCAAGCGTCGCTTGCAGCCAGGTGACAAGATGGCCGGTCGTCACGGTAACAAAGGTGTGGTCTCTAAGATCGTGCCGGTTGAGGACATGCCTTACATGGCCGACGGTACGCCGTGCGACATTGTCTTGAACCCATTGGGTGTGCCGTCACGTATGAACGTAGGCCAGGTGTTGGAAGTGCACTTGGGTTGGGCCGCTAAGGGCCTAGGCCAGCGCATTGGCAACATGTTGCAAGATGGTGCGCGTGCCACTGAGGTGCGTGGATTCTTGGATCAGGTTTACAACGCGACCGGTCGCAAGACCGACCTCAAGGCGATGGCTGACAAAGACGTGATGGCGATGGCAGACAACCTGCAACTCGGTGTGCCGTTCGCGACGCCTGTGTTTGACGGTGCGTCAGAAGTCGAGATTCAGGCCATGCTGCAATTGGCATACCCTGAAGAGATCGCACAAGCCAAGGGCTTGACGCCAACCCGCACCCAAGCGCAGCTGTATGACGGCCGCACTGGTGATGCGTTTGAGCGCAAGACCACCGTCGGCTACATGCACGTGTTGAAGTTGCACCACTTGGTTGATGACAAGATGCACGCACGCTCAACGGGCCCGTACAGCTTGGTCACACAACAGCCACTGGGCGGTAAAGCCCAGTTTGGTGGTCAGCGCTTCGGTGAGATGGAAGTGTGGGCTTTGGAAGCCTACGGTGCCTCTTACACCTTGCAGGAAATGCTCACCGTCAAATCAGACGACGTGCAGGGCCGTACCAAGGTTTACGAGAGCATTGTCAAAGGCGAACACGCGATCGAGGCGGGCATGCCCGAGTCGTTCAACGTGTTGGTCAAAGAAATCCGTTCATTGGGTATCGACATTGAGTTGGAGCGCTCTTGATGATCTGAGAGTTGGTAGGCGCGTCGCGCCTACCCTTTTTATTCATCAAGTCTGACATTTAAGGATTGAAAACATGAAATCGTTACTCGACCTGTTCAAGCAGTTCACACCTGACGAGCACTTTGACGCCATCAAAATTGGTTTGGCGTCGCCAGAAAAAATCCGTTCATGGTCTTTCGGCGAAGTTAAAAAGCCTGAGACCATCAACTACCGCACTTTCAAGCCTGAGCGCGACGGTTTGTTTTGCGCCAAGATTTTTGGCCCTATCAAAGACTACGAGTGCCTGTGCGGTAAGTACAAGCGTCTAAAGCACCGCGGCGTTATTTGCGAGAAGTGCGGCGTTGAAGTCACCCAAACAAAGGTGCGTCGCGAGCGCATGGGTCACATTGACTTGTCTGCACCGTGTGCCCACATTTGGTTTCTGAAGTCTTTGCCCAGCCGTTTGGGCATGGTCTTGGACATGACCCTGCGTGACATCGAACGCGTGCTGTACTTTGAGGCGTATGTGGTGGTTGACCCCGGCATGACCCCGCTGAAAAAATTCGGCATCATGACCGAAGACGACTTTGACGCCAAGCGCGTGGAGTTTGGCGACGAGTTCGTCGCCAAAATGGGCGCTGAAGGCATCAAGGACTTGTTGGAAAGCATTGAGCTCGATAGCGAGATTGAGAAGCTGCGCAACGACCTGACTGGTTCAGAGCTCAAGATCAAGAAAAACGCCAAGCGTTTGAAGGTGTTGGAAGCGTTCAAGAAGTCAGGCATCAAGCCAGGGTGGATGATTCTGGACGTGTTGCCCGTGTTGCCACCTGATTTGCGCCCGTTGGTGCCATTGGATGGCGGTCGTTTTGCGACCTCTGACCTGAACGACTTGTACCGTCGCGTGATTAACCGCAACAGCCGCTTGCGCCGTTTGCTCGAGTTGAACGCACCTGAAATCATTGCGCGTAACGAAAAGCGCATGTTGCAAGAGTCTGTTGACAGCTTGCTGGATAACGGTCGTCGCGGCAAGGCCATGACGGGCGCCAATAAGCGTGCTCTGAAGTCACTGGCTGACATGATCAAAGGCAAGAGCGGTCGCTTCCGCCAGAACTTGCTGGGTAAGCGCGTGGACTACTCTGGTCGTTCCGTTATTACCGTGGGCCCAACGCTCAAGCTGCACCAGTGTGGTTTGCCAAAGGCTATGGCGTTGGAGCTATTCAAGCCCTTCATCTTCAGCCGCTTGGAAGCGATGAATATCGCGACCACCATCAAGGCTGCCAAGAAAGAAGTGGAAGCCGGAACGCCGGTGGTGTGGGACATTTTGGAAGAGGTCATCAAAGAGCATCCCGTGCTCTTGAACCGTGCGCCAACGCTGCACCGCTTGGGTATTCAAGCGTTTGAGCCCATCTTGATTGAAGGCAAGGCGATTCAGCTACACCCCTTGGTCTGTGCTGCGTTTAACGCCGACTTTGACGGCGACCAAATGGCGGTTCACGTCCCCTTGTCTGTGGAAGCGCAGATGGAAGCCCGCACCTTGATGCTGGCGTCCAACAACGTGCTGTTCCCAGCCAACGGCGAACCATCGATCGTGCCATCGCAAGACGTGGTTTTGGGCTTGTACCACGCCACCCGCGAGCGTATCAATGGCAAAGGCGAAGGCTTGTTCTTCACCGATGTTGCTGAAGTCACGCGCGCACTCGATGCAGGTGAGGTCGAATTGACTGCGAAGATCTCAGTTCGTTTGCCTGTGTACACAAAAAATGCCGAGACGGGCGAATTTGACGTTTCTTACGCCCTGACCAGTACCACGGTCGGCCGTGCGCAATTATCGGAAATTTTGCCCAAAGGCTTGCCGTTCGAGAACCTAAACCGCGCGCTGAAGAAGAAAGAAATTTCACGCCTCATCAACGCCTCATTCCGCAAGTGCGGTTTGAAAGAGACCGTGGTTTTCGCGGACAAGCTGTTGCAAAACGGTTTCCGTTTGGCAACGAAAGCGGGTATCTCAATTGCGATTGACGACATGTTGGTGCCACCAGAAAAGGCCGGCATTATTCAACGCGCTGAGACCGAGGTGAAAGAGATCGGTAAGCAGTACGCCTCCGGTCTGGTGACAGCGGGCGAGCGTTACAACAAGGTGGTTGATATTTGGGGCAAAGCCGGTGACGAAGTGTCTAAGGTGATGATGGCCCAATTGGCAAAAGAGAAAACGGTTGACCGTGATGGCAATACCGTTGATCAAGAGTCATTCAACTCCATTTACATGATGGCTGATTCCGGCGCGCGTGGCTCTGCTGCGCAGATTCGTCAGTTGGCAGGTATGCGCGGTTTGATGGCCAAGCCTGATGGCTCCATTATTGAGACCCCTATCACGGCGAACTTCCGTGAAGGTCTGAACGTGTTGCAGTACTTCATCTCGACACACGGTGCGCGTAAAGGTCTGGCCGATACCGCCTTGAAGACAGCGAACTCTGGCTACTTGACACGTCGTTTGGTCGACGTGACGCAAGACTTGGTGATTACAGAGCTGGACTGCGGTACCAACGACGGCTCAACGATGCGCGCCATTGTTGAGGGTGGTGAAGTCATCGAATCATTGCGTGACCGTGTATTGGGTCGTACCTTGGTTGATGATGCGGTTAACCCAGAAAACCAGATGGTACTGGCCAAAGCCGGCGACCTGTTGGACGAAGACCAACTGGACATACTCGAGGCCGCTGGCGTCGACGAAGTCAAGGTGCGTACCGCGCTGAACTGCGCTACCCGCTTTGGCTTGTGTGCCAAGTGTTACGGTCGCGACTTGGGACGCGGTGGTTTGATCAACAACGGTGAAGCCGTTGGTGTGATTGCCGCTCAGTCTATCGGTGAGCCCGGGACCCAGTTGACCATGCGTACCTTCCACATTGGTGGTGCGGCGTCACGTGCGGCCGTTGCGTCTAGCGTGGATGCCAAGTCCGGTGGTTCCATCGGCTTTAACAGCACCATGCGTTATGTGACCAACACCAAAGGTGACCTGGTTGTGATTGCCCGCTCAGGCGAGATCGTCATTACCGACGAACACGGCCGTGAGCGCGAGCGTCACAAGGTGCCTTACGGTGCGGTCTTGTCGGTGAAAGCCGACCAGGTCGTGAAGTCTGGTGCTGTATTGGCGAATTGGGATCCGCTGACCCGCCCCATCATTACCGAATTTGCGGGTACCGCTCGATTCGAAGGTGTGGAAGAGGGCTTGACGGTTGCCAAGCAGGTCGACGACGTGACCGGTTTGTCTTCACTCGTGGTGATTGACCCTAAGCGTCGCGGCTCTACCAAGTCCGTGCGTCCCGTGGTGAAGTTGCTCGACGCCAATGGCGAAGAAGTGAAGATTCCAGGTACAGACCACGCCGTGGCGGTTGGCTTCCAGATTGGCGCCTTGATTCAGGTGCGTGATGGCCAAGAAGTTGGCTCTGGTGAGGTCTTGGCACGCGTGCCAGTCGAGGGTCAGAAGACCCGCGACATTACGGGTGGTTTGCCACGGGTTGCCGAGTTGTTCGAGGCGCGTACGCCTAAGGACAAGGGTACCTTGGCCGAGTTGACCGGTACGGTCTCCTTCGGTAAAGAAACCAAAGGCAAGATTCGCTTGCAGATCACTGATCCAGACGGCAACGTGTGGGAAGACTTGGTGCCCAAAGAGAAGAACATCGTGGTGCACGAGGGCCAGGTGGTCAACAAAGGTGAAACCGTGGTGGACGGCCCAGCCGATCCACAAGACATCTTGCGCCTCTTGGGCATAGAAGAACTCTCTCGTTACATCGTCGACGAAGTGCAGGACGTTTACCGTCTGCAGGGTGTGAAGATCAACGACAAGCACATTGAAGTGATTGTTCGTCAGATGTTACGCCGTGTCGTTGTCGAGAATACGGGTGACTCCAACTACATTGGTGGCGAGCAGGTGGAGCGTTCAGAGATCTACAACACCAACGACGCCTTGCGCGCCGAAGGTAAGATTCCTGCAACGTTTAGCAACATCTTGTTGGGTATTACCAAAGCATCTTTGTCGACCGACAGCTTCATTTCTGCCGCGTCTTTCCAAGAGACCACGCGTGTGTTGACCGAGGCTGCCATCATGGGCAAGCGCGACGAACTCCGCGGTCTGAAGGAAAACGTGATTGTGGGCCGCCTGATTCCTGCGGGAACCGGTTTGGCGTTCCACGATGCACGCAGAGCCAAGGAGCTGCTCGAAGCCGAAGAGCGCCGCATGATTGCNGAGTCGGATACCCAAGATGGGGATGACGATGCAGACGTTTCTGCGGAAGCTNCTGATGGCGCNGATGGCGCCGCGGCTGACAACGTAGCGGAGTAAGCCAGATCAACGTTAGGGGTGCCGTACGCGCNCACCTAGCGTGATCCATACCCCAGTCGCTTCACGGTGGCTGGGGTATTTTTTTTAGAATGACATGACGCCAACGCCACTATCAGAACACTTCCCATGGGTCGCGCAGACCATACAGGCCGTGGGCAACGGGCGCAACACCGATGCGGTATTGGCCAAAACGCCGAGCGCCTTGCGTGGGGGCGTGCAGGCGTTGGCCTTTCATGTCTTGCGTCAGTGGGCATGGGCACACGCTGTCGTGCCGCGCTTGGCCAGCAAAAAGCCAGATGCCGAGCTCAAGGTCTGGTTGGTCTGCGGCGTTGCGCTGCTGCGGGAGCCGCGTCGTTATGACCCGCACACTCTCGTTGATCAGGTGGTGCAGGCGTGCAAACAAAATCACCGCCTTAAGGCCAAAGCACCCTTTGTTAACGCGTGCCTACGCCGACTTGTCCGGGAGTATGACGCACTAGACCAAGCGGTGTGCAATGAGCCGGAGGTACGTTTTAATCACCCAA
>JGI20154J14316_10001324_pt1 | contig 21803 bp, 20 predicted proteins | sample COG_04_FD_14316 | JGI IMG/M metagenome (IMG submission 14316)
AAAACCTGTCTCTGATTATTTTCTGACTTATCTCTAGAGTACTATCCGTGCTTTAAAACAGCGCATAATTGTTTTTACAGGGTAATTTATGGTGCGTTAATGCATCAACATTAAAATCCAGACTGATCTACAAATCTGCTTCTTACAATGGTTTGACCGCTTTAATGGAGGTAGATAATGTCACCGTAATTAATGATCAGCAGGTCGTACTGGGTACTATCAGTGATATTGCCGAACGCGTAAAAGCCATGCCGCTGACATCTCCTGCGTTATTAATGATGGGTGACGTAATTAAAGCCAATGGCTATGCGCAACAGCTTGCGGATCAAACTTTGGCCAGCTATCCGGTTATTGCACAGGCCTGATGTTTCTGCGAGTTCAGCTTGCCAAATTCCTTGTGTCGAGTAGGGGTTGTTTACGTCGCCAAAAGATTAGAAAGACACCTGCGGCCAGTTGCCATCCACCATATAGAAGCATGGTAAACAGGGCCATATCCGCCATCGGGTTGCTTTCTCCCGCCACCGTTGGAAATAGCGATACCTTGAGCAAGAAACCCAGATTAATATTTCGTACCACCACTTCCATCTCAATGGCTCTGTTGTCTTGACTCGCCAGGCCAAAGCTCTTGGTTAGCCACATAGCTACAAAGCTTAGGCTGAGAATAAACCCACAGAGAACTGCAATATCACCGCCGGCCATATTGGCAAAGTTGAGTCTGCCAGCTCCCAGTGAGCCGATTACTATCATGCCAATACCAGCCAGAGAGCCACGGATGCAGAATGCAGAAAAGCGCTTTGCGTAGGCGGGAAAATATTTTAAAAACGTCATACCCAAAGCAAGGGGTAACAGCAGACAAAGGCCTATTTCGATAGCGACTTTTTGGGCCGGCATTACAAAGCTATCAGTCATATAGTCGGAGATTAGAAAGTCTAAAATCGCTGGGGTGGTAACTAGGCAGGCCACTGATGTCAGTGCGGTGATACTAATGGATAGAGGCACATTGCCCCGCGCCATAAAGGTAAAAATATTGGATACAGTACCACCGGGAATAGATGCGACAATAGCAATGCCAATCAGCATACCGGGAGGCAGGTCGGTGAACAGGATAAACCCAAGGGCGATTAAGGGCACCACCACAAGCTGCATCAATAGACCCAGGGTTGCTGCCTTGGGCTGCATGGCGACTTTTTGAAAATCGGTAATTTGCAGACCAGCCCCCATACCCAGCATGGCCAGTATTAGCTGCACTGCGGCAACCCAGTATTCATACTCTATATACCAGGCAATCATATATCCCCTTTTTGCTGGCTCTGATGGCCAGTTGTTAGTTTTTTTAAATAATTTCCTGAGGGAGCTTTCTAAGGCACCTTATCTAAGCGACTTCGTGCCCCATTGCGGCTTCCAGTAATTCAAACCAGGATTGCCTGTCTAACTGAACATTCATTGCCTCGCCAAACAGCTTAATCCGCTCAATGCTATTGCTGCCCATAACCGGCAAAATAGCAGCCGGGTGTCTGAGCAGCCAGGCTACAGCCATAGAGGAGGGTGCAACCCCATGCATTGCTGCCATCTCTTTAAGCTTCATTCCCAGCGGTGACTGACTGTCTTGCAGCAACTGCCCACCGGCCAGTGGCGACCAGGCCATGGGAGCGATTTTGTGCTGCTGCAGATAGGCGAGATCGCCATTGGTCAGTGCGGTATTTTCAGCAAGGCTGATTTCGATCTGGTTGGCAACCAATCTGTTGTTCATGCGGGACTGCAATAGGTCCATATCCCAGGGTCGAAAGTTAGATACACCCAGGGCCTTAACTTTGCCGCTCGCAATCAGCCCATCAAGTGCCTCGCCTGTTTCATCCGCATCCATCAATGGATCTGGGCGATGAATCAGCAGCAGGTCTATTTGTTCTATTGCCATCTCTTGCAAAGAGCGGTCAACAGCTTGATTAATGGCAGGCTGTGAACTGTCATAATATTTGACCCGCTTGTCGGCATGCATACCTATAGGTGCCACAATATCGCACTTGGTGATAATTTCCATTTGCCCGCGCAGGGCAGGCGCCTGTTTTAACGCGGCCCCTAAAAGCCCTTCGGCTGTATAGGCGCCGTAGATATCGGCCTGATCGAAGGTGCTGACACCCTGCTCCAGGCAAGCTTCAATTTTAGCCTGTATATGCTTGGGTGAAGTATCGGGGTCATCTCCCAGTCGCCACATGCCATAGATGATGCGCGACACCGACAGGCTTTCACTGGCCCCTGTATTACCCAGTATTATTTTTTCCATGCTTTGAATTCTCAATTTGACTAAGTGTTACCCACTGTCACAGCTATCAGCGGCATCCTGTGTGGTTAACTCTCTATGACGCACCTTGTCACCAAAGTCCTGATTGAGCCAGCGCACTAGCGACAGGCACAGCAGTATCATAATTGGAATTAACGGCACAGAGCTCAGTACGGTGGCTGACATAACGGTATTCAGTGCTCCAGATTGCAATATACCTGCAGTGATAAGGGCAAGCAATAGAGCCCAGGCCACGCGATTCCAACGTTTGGGTTCGGCGTCTGCTNCTAGGTTTTTAGCGCAGATACTCGAGAGCACATAGGCGGCTGAATCAATACTGGTAGCATAAAAGATAANNGATAACANGNTAAANGANNNCTAGGGTAAACTTGCCCAGTGGCATGCTCTGAATCACCAATGCATTTACAAAAGACATGCCTTGGGTGGCCAAAATTTCTTGCACCGCTAGGCTACCAGTTGTCTCCAGATACAGAGAGTAGCCACCCATAATGGCCATAAATAACCAGGTGCCCAGACAGCCCCAGCCAATCACGCCCAAAACCATCTGGCGAATGGTTCGGCCCCGGGAAATACGCGCAAAAAATAACCCGATCATGCCTGTGTACGCCAGCCACCAGGCCCAGTAAAAGCCGGTCCAGTCTTCGGGGAAGCTGCCGTTTTCTATGGGATCAGTCCAGGTTGCCAGGCTGACAAAGTTACTGAACATCAAACCGATGCTGTTGACTGTCAGATCCATAATAAAAATTCCGGGACCAGCGATAAGTACAAAGATAATCGCCGCAACAGCCAAAGCTATATTGATATCGGCCAGCACCTTGATACCAGACTTAAGGCCGCGATATACACTGGCACCAAAGAGCGCAGTCCAGAAGGCCAGCACTACCATCTTAATTAGCATGCTGTCGGGAATATCAAACAGGGTGGCGAGCATGGCTGATAACAGAGGCACACCTAGCCCCAGCGAGGTGGCAACGCCGCCAACAATCCCCAACACAATAAAGATATCGATCAGCGTTTTAATCTGGCTGCGACCTCTTGCCGGCAGCACAGCATCGCAGGCGCTACTGATACGCAGAGTGCGATAGCGCTTCACATAGAGCATATAAGCTATGGGTACGGCGGGCACTGCATAGATCGCCCAACCCATAATGCCCCAGTGAAATAACGGGTACATATGGGCCCACTCAAAAGACTTGGAAGAGCCCACCTCAATACCCATAGGTGGCGTTTGCAGATAATAAATCGGCTCTGCAAAGCCCCAGGCTATTACACCTGCACCAATGGCCGCGGTAAACATCATGGCAACCCAATGGGTATCGGAATACTCCGGGGGCTCGTCAGCGGCACCTAGTTTTACATGGGCATAGGGGCCAAAGGCCAGCCACAGGCAGAACAGCACAGCGGCAATGCCCACCGATAGATACAGCCACAGAAAGTTACTCATTATGGCTCTGCGGCTATCAACCAGTATCTGGGCCGCACTATCAGGGAAAATCATCAGTGGAATGGCGCAGGTGAGAACAATGATCACTGCAGGGATAAAGATGGCCCAATCGACTTCGGGCTGGCTGTTTTTGTTGCTGACTTGGTTGCTCATAGAGAATTATTGTTATTAGTATCACAGCAGGGTAACACAATGCCGGGTTTTACTCCTGAAGGTCGGGCCAAAATACTGGGCTCTATAGGCTGGGCTATTGCTCTGTTAGACAATATTGTCTTTAAATTGGCCAGCTGGCTTGCTCTATCACATCTAGTGACGTAGCCTAAAGGCGACAAAAACAATAACCACTACCGTCAAGGTAGAATTAAGCGGGCTTCTATGACAGATCAAAAACTACCAAGTAAAAACTATCGCAGTATGGTTCTGGTTCTACTAACCATAGTTTATGGATTTAACTTTATCGACCGCCAAATTGTGGGTATTTTGGCTCCCTTTATTCAAGCGGATCTGGGTCTGACTAATACCCAGTTAGGCTGTTAATTGGCCTGGCCTTCGCCACCTTTTACACCCTGATTGCTATTCCCATTGCCTGGTTGGCGGATCGCTATAATCGAGTCAATATACTGGCTGTTGCTCTGGCGGTGTGGAGCGGCTTTACAGCATTAACTGGTCTGGCCGGTAACTTTATGCAGATTGGTTTGGCACGTATGGGTGTGGGTGTCGGTGAAGCGGGCGGCAGCCCTCCCTCCCATTCAATTATTTCCGACCTGTATCCCAAAGAAGAGCGAGCTGGGGCTCTGGGGGTGTACTCCATGGGTATTCCTCTGGGCATTATGGCCGCCTATTTTGCCACTGCATCTCTGATGGGTTCCTCCGGCGAAGATGTGGATTGGCGTCGTATCTTTATTTTTCTGGGCCTTACCGGAATCGGTTTGGCGGTGGTGGTTAAATTAGTGCTTCGTGAGCCTGTGCGTGGCGCCATGGAGTTGGATGTGGGCAAAAAGATTGTCCAGCCACCTTTTAAAGACTCTCTAAGCATTCTAGTTAAGATACCAGCCTGGTGGGCTATGTGCTTTGGCATCGCCTTTGGTTCTTTTGTGTCCTATGCGACCTCGGCATTTCAGACTAAATTTCTAGTGCTACTGGACCCGGCGTTCGATTTTCAGACGCTGGTGATTGCTCTGGGTGTTATTAATGGCACAACCTATGCTGGGGGTGCGTTTTTTGGCGCCAAGCTGGCGGATTGGTGGGGAGGCAAGGATATCCGGGCCTATGGCTGGCTACCTGCTATCGCCATAGGTATATGCCTACCCATAGGAGTGGTTAGTTTCTGGGTGTCGTCGGTATGGGTTCACTTGGCATTTACCACGGTGTTTTTACTGTTTTTGGGTATTTATCTGGGGCCCAGTTTTGCCATTGCGCAGACCCTGGCGCCGATTAATATGCGCGCCATGTCCACGGCACTGTTTTTCTTTATCCTCAATATGATTGCTCTGGGCGGTGGGCCTACATTTACTGGCTGGCTGGCGGATATATTTAAAGATGGCAGTACAGAGCTGGAGTCGATTCGCTACGCTATGACTGTGACCTGCGCTATGTTTATACCCTCGATTATCAGCTTTATGGTGGTCTCGCGGGTATTGCCAAGAGACTGGGCTGCTGCAGAAAAGCGCAATCATGAATTAAATAATGGCTAGAGCAGCTGTTGGTTAGAGCAACAATTGGATAGTACCGAGGTGGACCCATGAAAAACATTGCGCTGACGCTGATAACCTCCATGATGGCGCTTTCAGTTCAGGCGACCACCCAGGAGGATATTAAAAGTTTTACCCTCGACAATGGTATGAAGATATTGGTGCTGGAAGATAGCTCTATTCCCAATGCCAATATGTATCTGTTCTGGAAGGTGGGTTCGCGCAATGAGGTGCCAGGCCTTACTGGCATCTCACATTTCTTTGAGCATATGATGTTCAATGGCTCAGCCAAGTTTGGCCCCAAGATGTTCGACCGCACCATGGAAGCTGCCGGCGGCGCCAACAATGCCTATACCTCCGAAAATGTCACTGTTTACACCAACTGGTTCCCGGCTGGCGCCATGGAGACTATTTTTGATCTGGAAGCCGACCGAATTGCCCGTCTGGATATAGATGCAGCAATGGTTGAGTCCGAGCGCGGTGTGGTTGCTTCCGAGCGCACCACAGGTTTGGAAAACTCTAACTGGCGCGTACTGCAGGAAGAGTTAAAAGGCGCGGCCTTTCGAGCTCACCCTTATTCCTGGTCAGTGATTGGTCATGAATCTGATATTGCCGCCTGGTCCCTGGAGGATCTGCGTGAGTATCACAGCACCTACTATGCTCCCAACAATGCCGTGGTGGTGATTGCCGGTGATGTAAAGCTCGCGGAGGTCAGAGCCATGGCCGATAAGTACTTTGCACCAATTCCCGCCAAGGCCCCGCCCAGAGAGATTAAAACCCTAGAGCCCGAGCAAAAAGGCGAGCGTCGGGTGTTTGTTAAAAAAGCTTCGGTTAGTACGCCCAATCTGATGTTGGCTTATCATATTCCCGAGACAGCTCACCCAGACCATTATGCCTTGGATTTGCTGGCCGCTATTTTGGGCGAGGGCAAAAGCTCGCGCCTGTATCAGTCCCTGGTCAATAATCAGATTGCACTGGGTGTAGAAACCTATATGCCCGAGAGCTTTGATCCCAATTTATTTTACTTCTACGCAGTGGCAGCAGCGGATACTGATGCCGCCAAACTAGAGCAGGCCCTGTTAGCTGAGATTGCCAAGGTCTCCGACACTGGTGTAACAGCCGCTGAATTAGAGAAAGTTAAAAATCTGCGTCTCATGGATTTTTATCGCACCCTAGAAACCATCAATGGCAAGGCGAATACCATAGGCACCTTTGAGTTGTTTATGGGGAGCTACGGAAAATTATTTAGTGCTCCAGAGGAATACAACAAAGTGACGCCTCAAGATATACAGCGTGTTGCCAGCCAATACTTTATCCGGGCCAATCGAACGGTGGGAGTGCTGGCTGCAGAGGAGGAGCTGGATCAATGATCAGACAACTAGTCACCGCAACCGCTGCTGTCGGGTTAGTATTTTCTCTCTCAGCCTGCGCCCCAGATCCTCAGACAGTGACCAATGTGGCACCAGCGGTTAGCAGTTTTCAAATGCCTCCCAGCGAGACAGTGATATTGGACAATGGCCTGACGCTGATGCTTATGCCCCAGACTGAGGTGCCATTAATTACTGTAAACGCCGTAGTGCGTGCCGGCAGTGTCGCAGATCATGTTGCTGGCATTGCATCCATCACAGCCCAGAGCCTACTGCTGGGCAATAAGTTGGCATCCAAGCAGGAGACGGAGTTGTTGGTCGATAGTCTGGGCGCCAGTCTAAATGCAGATTCAGGGGTTGAAGGTAGCTATATAGGCGCTGACTTTATGACCAAAGATGCTGAGCAGATGTTGCCGCTACTTAAGGCTGTGCTCACTGGGCCCACATTTGATCAGACGGAATATAGCAAACTGCTCAAAAATAAAGTGGCTGCGTTGGCGCAGGCTAAAGAGAGCCCAAGAGCTGTGATCGGTGCTTATTTTAATGCCCAGCTCTTTGCAGATCACCCCTATGGCAGTCCCAGCTTTGGCGACAGTGAATCTTTGCAGAACATGAGTCTTCAGCAGGTGCGGGATTTTTATCTTGTTCATTACCAGCCAGCCAATACCGCGCTGACCATTGCCGGTGACTTTGAGCTTGCCGAGATGAAAGCCTATGTTGAGGGGTTATTCTCAGACTGGCAGGGCGCTGATGCAGTTGAGGCGCTGGCACCTGAACCGATAGAGGCCCCAAACAGTGCCAAAGTGCTGTTAGTAGATAAGCCTGATGCCATTGAAACCACCTTCTTAATCGGTGGCATGGGCATTAGCCGCGATAATCCGGACTTTGTCGGCCTGCAGGTTATCAACACCATACTGGGTGGCCGTTTTACCTCCTGGCTCAATGATGAGCTGCGGGTAAACAGCGGTCTGACCTATGGTGCGCGCTCTGGCTTTACCTCATTCCGAGATGGCGGCACATTTAGAATTAGTACCTTTACCAAAACCTCGACCACTGAAGAGGCGATTGATCTGGCCCTGGCAACCTATGCCAGACTATGGGAGCAGGGCATAGACCAGGCCACATTGGATTCGGCCAAGGCCTATGTCAAAGGGCAGTTTCCGCCAGATTATGAAACCACTGGCCAGCTCTCCAGCCTGATGGCAGATATGTATCTATTTGATTTTGGGCCAGAGTTTATCAATGAGTTTGAAGCCAAGGTAAATGGCCTGACCCTGGCGGAGACTGAGCGATTGATAGATAGCTATTTCCCAAGGGACAATCTGCAATATGTGCTGATCGGCCGCGCCGATGCAATACAGGATATCGCAGCCAAGTACGGTGAGGTTCGCAGGGTAGATATGCAGGCGCCCGGCTTTGCCCGCTAGTTTGTCTATTGGTTTAGTAATAACCCAGCTTTAGTTGTTTGCTTTTTATAAGCTTTTCTCTGGGTGCACTCCATCGACATAACCCATAAAAGCTTCATGGATACTGTAGCCAATCAATTCGCGCACACGCTTGGGCAGAGTGCGAACCGTATCAGGCGGAATGGCCAGAGCCATATTTTCAAGCTGTCGGGCCCAGCCAGTGCAGTACTGAGGGGTAACTATTAGGCGCGAGGCATCGGACAGGTTTGCTCCGCCTCGGTGATAGAGGCTGCTTTTAACCAGCAGCAATGAACCGCTGGTCATGGGTACTTTAAATGTATCGGTCCTAGGCTGGGGATCATGGTTTGGATCCCGCTCTCTGGGGTCCATTAGCTCGTCTACCGCAGCCAGAGCTATGGTTTTGTCTTCAGTCCAGTTATGGCTGTCAGCGATAAATTCCGTAGCCCCATTTAACTCGGTTGTATCATCTATGGCCCAAAAGGCACTGACCCCAAAAGCTCTGCGCGGGCGTGGAATACTGACCTGAGAATCGTCACAGTGCCAGCCCTGCACAGTTTCCCCCGGATGTAAATTGATCGCTAATAATGCCGACAGCAGACAGGATTCCCCCAGTTCTCGCTCGGCAAATGCCAGTGCCAGGGGGTGGGTTACCATCTGCGAAAAAACATCCGGGGCCTTGGCCAACAGACTGTAAACCCGATTGGTTTTAAAGCCCTCAAAGTCATTGCGCCCGGTTGCGGTTAAAAAAGGCGCCAGCGCCTCTCGCACCTGTTGCACTGCAGCCGCATCCATCACCTCTTTAAATAAAATATAACCCTGGTCTTCATACTGCTGGTAGGCCTGATCAAAGGTTAGTCCACCCAGCCACTGGTCCAGATTATGGGTATCAATGCTATTGCTGTTTGATGGGGCGTTTTTACTCAGCTGGCTAACGGATTGGCTCAATGATTATCTCCGCTAATATTCTTGCTGTGGAATGCCAGATAATGAGCCAGCACATCCTGAGGGGCCTCTACCTGGGGGTAGTGGCCAATCTTTGGCAGTTCGGCGCAATAGTCCAGGCGGCAGTCCAGTTCTCTATAGCGCGCTACCATATGGCTGCCGGAAACTGGATCTACTGAGCCATTGATAAGCGCCAGGGGAATAGTGGATTTTTGCAGGGCCGACACCCAGCGCTCTCTGTGCTGGATACGGTCGCTCATATAGGTAATCAGATTGTGAAAAAGGTGTTTGCCATCATTGAAGTTAATCAGCCACCAAAAATCCTGCAACTCCTGCTCTGAGGGTTTGCTATCTTCGCCAAATACCGAGCTGAAGTTACGGCAAAATTGGCGGTAGCCGGTAAATACATTTAGTAATCCACCTATAGGGCTGAGCAGAAGTTTTTGGGTAAGCAGAGCCCTGTGGGTCTCTGGGAATAGTCCGCCATTGAGAAAGCAGCAGGACAGCCACTGCCCGATTCCAGAGCCATCCATCTGTCGCGCAAGCAGCTCCTGGGCTACGGTGTCGCCATAGTCATGGGCCAGCACATGAAAGCTCTCGAGCCCTTTTGCAGCAACCAGAGCCTCGACAATATCCGCTTGGCCATGGATGCTGTAGTCGCGCCTGTTGGGTTTATCAGAGAGGCCAAAACCCAGCATATCCAGTGCTATCACCCGATAATCACTTACTAGGTCATCCCAGATTGGCAGCCAGTCCCAGCTTGAGGTGGGAAAGCCATGGATCAGTAGTAATACAGGCGTTTGAGGGCTGTACTGCTGAGTTGCCCCGCTATCAATACAGAAGATCTGATGCCCCAGAAGAGATTGATATTGCCCCTGGGCGCGCCAGAGCTCCGGGCTAAAACTAGGTTTACTGACAGATGATTCCATAGGATTTTTATTTTTATAAAATGGACAGGCTTTATAGTGGCGTAAAACGACCCGCGAGTCCATTTACTGTCTTGAGTCCGATTAATCTTGGTGCAATACTTTGCCTGTGTTGCCTGACAAATAGATTTCAAAAAGCAGTCTAGCTAGCAATAATTATAACTTATAAGAGAAAGACCATGACTCAAGCCCAGCCCCAATCATTTGATACTTTGATTAAAAATGCCAAAGTTTTTAACCCTGGCGAACAGCCGGTGATTGAAGATGTTGCTGTAGCTGATGGCCGCATTGTGGCCCGCGGGCAGCAGTTAGATGCCAGCCAGGCTGGCCGAGTGATTGATGCCCAAGGTCTGTGGTTGATGCCCGGGCTATTTGATATTCACACCCATTATGATCTGGAGTTGGAGGTAGCGCCTGGCCTGCCAGAGTCTACTCGCCACGGCACTACATCAGTGGTGATTGCCAACTGTAGTCTAGGGCTGGCCTTTGGCGCTCAGCGCGATGGTACCAATGACCCAATTGTTAGCTGTTATGCGCGGGTAGAAAATATTCCCAAGCATGTTTTGCGCCACTGTGCCGACAATGTCAGCTGGGCAAACCCCGGCGACTATCTAGACCATCTGGAAAAGCTGAATCTTGGTCCCAATGTGGTGGCGCTATTTCCCCATTCCATGCTGCGTATCGAAAAAATGGGTTTCGAAAATAGCATTACACGGGACCCAACCAGCGATGAGCTGGAACAGATGAAAGATTCACTGCGCGAGGGTTTGCAGCAGGGCTATGCAGGTTTCTCAACCGATGCACTGCCATTTCACTATCTGGCGGCACAGCCCCACTGTGAAAAAACTATTCCCACCCAGTTTTCCAAATTCCCCGAGCTAAAGGCGCTGNCTGGCGTGGTGCGAGAACAGGGTGCTCTATGGCAGGCTACGCCACCAAAAGACAGCGTGATTGGCACATTAAAAACCTTTCTGCTCACCAGTGGCCGACTCTATGGCAAGCCCTTGCGCACCACTGTGGTTGCGGCATTGGATATTACCAATAACTGGCGTCTGGCTCGCCTGACTAAGATACTGGCGCGTATGCTCAACTCCTGGCTGATCAAAGGGGACTTTCATATGCAGGCGCTGGGCGCGCCCTTTAAAACCTGGGGTGATGGCGCGGTGACACCACTGGCCGAGGAAATTCCTGAGTTGCGCCGCCTTAATGAAACTGATCTTGAAGATCGCGAGGCTCGCCTGGCTATTCTCAATGACCCAGACTATGCCAGGGCCTTTAAAGCTATGTGGATGAAGGGCAAGCAGGGTTGGAGTTTGGCGCGCCTCAAACGCAAGATCAATTTAGAGGACTATGCTTTCCACCGCACCCTAGCCGATATGCTTTTAGAGCGCTGCCCCCAGAGCAGCTGGCAGGGCATGGATTTCCAGGCAGTTTTTGATCGGATAAATGCTATTAATGCAGGGCAGCAACCGGCAGATATAACCAAAGATGAGCTTGCAACAGTGCAGGCAGACTTTGCCTGGATTGAAGACGAAGGGGACTTTATGCTGCAGATGCTGCGCTCCTTTGACAATGATCTAACCTGGAGCACCATCACTGCCAACCGCGACCTAGAGACAGTGCGCGAGCTGCTAATGAACCCTCTGCTGTTGCCCGGCTTTAATGACAGCGGCGCCCATCTGACCAATATGGCCTTTTATGATGTCAACCTGCGCAGCCTAAAGCTGGCGGCTCAGGGGGGTGATCAGGATGTTAGCTATATGGTCAAACGGCTGACTAAAGACGCCGCCGATGTGTTCGGTGTGGAGGGCGGTACTATCGACTTGGGTGATGTGGCGGATTTGATTTTGATCGACCCTAAGAAGCTTGCTGAATACGATGGCGAGAACAGCGCCCAGCGTATTCACCGTGAAGAATTTAGCCATGAGCAGCTGGTCAATCGATCCGATGGCGTGGTTGAGCTGGTGATGATTGGTGGCCACAGTGCCTGGGAAAATACCCAGTTTGCTGCTGATNTGGGCGAGAAGCCGATGGGCCGTTTGCTGCGAGCAGTGCACGCCGCCTAGTTAAGCCGGGCAAAACCATGGCTAATAGTCTTTTCTCAAGTCCAGAACAGCAGTGCAATAACACAGATTGTGCTGGCTTAAGGGCCTTTGGTAATAAACGAGCCTACACCCAAGAAATCAACCTTGCCAATGGCCACACCATTGTGGCGCAAAATATTGTAGGTAGTGCTGATATGGAAAAACATGTTTGGCAGTATCCACAGGTTTAAATACTCTTCGCCAGTAAAGGTTAATTCATAGGGGCCAGCTGGCATGACAATGGTTTTATCTGCGGAGCCATTAATGTTTTCTTCAGACAGGCCCAGCAAAAATGTCTTGGTATCCGCAATTCTGGCCTGAAGTTCGGCGAAGGTTGTCTCATTGTCTTCATCCTCCGGAGGTGTGGCACCAGCTAACCGAGCGCCGCCGCGCATCACCATATCGCAGGCGATCTGTACCTGTTTGATAAGAGGATGCATATTGGGAAACAGACGCGCGCTGGCGAGCACTGATTCATCAATGGCTTGATCTGTGCCATAGGCACTGGCGGAATTAAGCAGGCCAGATAAATTATCTAGAAAGCGAACGAAAATTGGAATGGAACTGTTATACATTGACATGGATTACCTTTGCCCAAATGGGACGCTGGATTAAAAATTAATTGATAGAGCTGTTTAGTTTGATCGAAGCAGAGCGTTAATCGCAAATGACCCTAACCAATGTCCCCCTTCATAGCTGTCACCAACCAAATTTGGCAGGGAATAATCGATATGAAGGTCTGCGACTTTTTTCAGATGTGAAAACTCCGGGTATTGCTCAGCTAAACCATAGAGCACCCAGGCGCGACTGAAATTTAAACCATCCAGATGCACCAGCTTGCCATCAGTGCGATCAAATACTTCACCCACGGCTAGATCAAAATCTGTTGAGGACAGCTGGGGTAAGAAATCATTAACCCAGGGAATAAACTGTTCTTCAGGTAGCACTCTGCGCATCAGGTCGACTTCTTCAAGGCAGGGTGACAGAAAATCATAGCCGCTGGGTTCCCAGCTAATCGGGCAGTTTTTATCCTGTTGATAAAAGTCTTTTGCCCGCTGAGCAATGGCTGCTTTTAACGGGGCATCGTTGAACAGCAGAGCATAGTCCCAAGCGAAGGTGAGGCCAAAGGCAGTATTGCTGTGTTCGCCCACGCGGATAGGGTAAACAAGCTTGGGTAAATGGGCGATATACATAGCTGACAGTTCTTCAGCAAGAGGCTTAAGAGCTGCGGATAATGGTGCTGCTATTGGATCGTCCCAGGTTTTAAGTTCGAGCATTAACTTGAGTAGCCAGGCCCAACCATAGGGTCGTTCCCAAGATTTGTTGTCTCGCAGATAGTTGATATCAATAGCGATATTGGCGGGGGTAATATGGCGTTGCAGAATAACTTTGGCTTGTTCATGGCCAGCCACATTGGGAAATGCTTTAAGCAGGCGCACCATAGACCAGTGACCATGGACCGCCGAGTGCCAGTCAAAACAACCATAAAAAGCCGGGTGTAGCTGGGCCGGAGAGGCGAGGTCAGCATCACTGCGCAGCATCTGACTGAGCTTATTAGGGTATTCGATCTCGGCGCAATCGAGGGGCAGCTGCATAAGATTGCCAGCCTGTGTCTCACTGAGGGGAGCGCGGCTCTCTGTGATTGCGATATTGTTAGGATCCATCTCACCGCAGCCAGATAAGCTGCAGAGGCAGAGTATCAAAAAGCCAAGGGGGCAAACTGAAACGCCGTTCCGATTACTCTTCGTCATAGATTTTCTCGCAATGGTACCTGGGATTAAAATTTCCGGGTTTCGCCAATATCTAAAACCCAGCTGTTGGTCGCGCCTATGTCAGACTTTTCAGCTGCGGCTTTAAATCTGAGCGGTGGCTCAGTCAGAGGCTCGTCAGAAAGGTTAAAGGTACCGAAATGTACGGCTACCGCCCGTTGTGCTCTTATATCTACAGCGGCCTGAACCGCCTCTTCCGGGTTCATATGGGACACCTTCATCATGGCATTGGGTTCATAGGCGCCAATGGGAACAGCGGCTAGGTCAAAAGGCCCCAATTTATCGCCAATTTCTTTAAAGCCGGCAAAATAACCAGTGTCCCCGGCAAAGTAAAAGCGTCGCTGAGGCCCTGTTACCGCCCAGGAAGACCAGAGTGCTTTTCTGGTGTCGGTAAGGCTGCGCTTGCTCCAGTGCTGGGTAGGCAGACAGTGAATGGTCGCGTCTTTGATGCTGGCAGTCTCACCCCAATCCAGCTCTTGAACCTGATCAATACCGTTTTTGCGCAGCAATTCGCCATTGCCCAGAGGTACAAAAAATACAGTATCTGGGTCGCGCTTGGACAGCTTTCGCAATGTGGGCAAATCCAGATGGTCATAATGATTGTGAGAGATTATTACAAAGTCGATAGGGGGCAGGTCTTCGATAGCGATGCCGGGTTTTACATAGCGATTGGGCCCGGCAAAGGGCACGGGGCTGGGTCTATTTGACCATATGGGATCGGTAAGGAAACTGAGATGTTCCATCTGCACCAATAATGTTGCATGACCNANCCAGGTTACTGTGGGCTCACTGTGTGTGGCATTCTCTCGAAGAAACTCACCGTCGTTGGCAATACGCTGTGGCGCGCCGTCGCGACTTTTAAAGGCAGTGAGTACACGCCGGGCAAAAAACGGTGCGGTCACCTTGATGGATACGCCCGGGAGATTCCTGTCGAGGTTGATATAGCGACCTTTGCTATCCTGTTCTGCTGGCGCAAAGCTGCGCTCGGTTTCGCCCTTAACCTGCATGGCAAGGCCCAACAGACAGATTAGGCCGACGGTCATAAATTGCGGTGAGAACTTTTTTTTTATCATTATTAGGCTCCGAACTAAGGCCCTGAATTTAAGCCCAGTCTAGCGGAAATAAAATAGAATATCTCTGGATGGCCAGATAGTTGGTGCCGTCTTCCTGAACCATTGGTCATAAGTAAGTTTGAATAGTTGCCGAGCTATTAATACAGTGCAGATAATCGTGAATAATTAAAACAATAAAAGCGCTCTACACAGTGCTGTAACTGAATGGGGCTTTTCAAACAAAGGTAACTATTATGACCGAAGCATGGATTATCGACGCCTGTCGCACACCCCGTGGTATTGGCAAGCCGGGCCGCGGAGCGCTCACTGAAATTCACCCTCAGCGCCTAGGTGCCACGGTGTTAAAAGCACTGGCGGAGCGCAACAATATCAATACCGCTGATGTGGCCGATATTATCTGGGGCTGTAACGTACAGCGCGGGCCCAATGGCAATGATATGGGCCGTATGTCCGCCCTGGATGCGGGCTATGATGTCACTTCCAGTGGTGTCACTCTGGATCGTTTCTGTGGCTCTGGTATCACTACTGTCAATATGGCTGCGGCCTCGATTATGTCCGGTATGGAAGATATGGTAATTGCCGGTGGCTGTGAAATGATGTCTGGCTATGGCCGTCTCGCTGCCGAAACCAGTCCCTTTGTGGATTCAGGTAATATGCATCTGCGCGAGATGTATGGCCAGTCCCATCAGGGGCTCTGTGCAGATACCATAGCCACCATTGAGGGCATTCCCCGTGAGGATCTGGATCGCCTGGCAGAGCTGAGTCAGCAACGCGCTGCTCATGCCATAGAAAACGGCCATTTTGATAAGAGCCTGGTGCCTGTTTATAACGACGATGGCTCTCTGGCCCTGGATAAAGATGAATTTCCCCGTCCCGGTACCACCATGGAAACTCTGGGCCAGCTTCAGCCGTCTTTCGAAAAACTGACCAATATGCCTCTGGATGAAGAGGGCACCACCTACGGTAAATTAATGGCTGTGAAATACCCGGATGTGGACGTTAAACATGTGCACCATGCGGGTAATTCATCCGGTGTTGTTGACGGTGCAGCTGCAGTGTTGCTGGCCTCACCAGAATACGCTACCAAACAGGGTTGGAAGCCCAGAGCCAAAGTGGTTGCCTACGGCAATATGGGCGACTGCCCGGCGCTGATGCTCAACGCACCTGTGCCCTCAGCCAAGCGGGTACTGGCAAAAGCGGGACTCACCAAAGACGATATTGATCTCTGGGAAATCAATGAAGCCTTTGCTGTGGTGGCCGAGAAATTTATTCGCGATCTGGACTTGGATCGGGACAGAGTTAATGTCAATGGCGGCGCTATGGCGCTGGGCCATCCGATTGGCGCCACAGGTTCGGTTCTGATTGGCACTATGGTAGATGAGTTGGAGCGTCGTGGACTTAAGCGTGGTCTGGTCACCATGTGTGCCGGCGGCGGTATGGCGCCAGCCATTATTGTTGAGCGCATTTAGAGGTCAAGTCTAATGAGTCAGTCACAGTCCTATACCCCAGACAATGTGCCCATTAAGAAGCGCAATCCTGAACTGGATATTGCCGAGGCGCTCAAAGGTGAATGGATGGATAACCATGTATTTGCCACGGCCTGGTTTAATGCCATGTCGATCACTTTCCCTCTGGGCGAACAGTTCTTTATTAACTCGGTTCGCCATTATCGGGATCGCATCAGCGACCCCAAGTTGCAGGAGGAAATGCGCCAGTTCTACAGTCAGGAAGCAGTGCATCTGCGTGAGCACCAGCGCTATAACGAATTGCTCTGTGCCCAGCGTGGCTATGATTTGGAAGCCCTAGAGGGGCCATTGCGTCGGCGTATGGGCTGGGTAAAAAAGAATGTTCCGGCTCGCGAGCAACTCGCAGGCACAGCGGCGGTTGAACATTTGACCGCAGTGCTGGCAGAAAAGGCCCTGGGCGAAGATAATCTGTTTGCCAAGGCCCATCCGGCCATGGCCAAGCTATGGAAATGGCATGCTGTCGAGGAGATGGAGCATAAATCTGTAGCCTTTGATGTTTATCGGGCCATAGGTGGCACCGAGAAAATGCGTCGGGCTGCCATGCGCCGCAGTACCTTTTTCTTGACCTGGGATATTCTTCACGGAGTGCGACATATACTGAGTCGGGATGGCAAACTTTGGAATCTTAAAGTTTGGGCTTCAGGGTTGGTGTTTCTGTTTGGCAGAGAGGGCGTGTTGCGAGGCACCCTAAAGCCCTATAGAGATTTTTTCCGCGAAGACTTCCACCCCTGGCAGCAGGACACACAGCAACTGATAAAAGACTGGGAATTACACCAGCTTTCAAATTAGCAGTATTGATCAGGCTGATGGCATTTTGCTGACCGCTGGCTAAAATAAACCTATTAATTGCTCGAATTTAAAGAGAGAAAAATCATGTCAATGATCGTCAATCGTCGCGATGTGGACTTTATGTTTTACGAGGCACTGGGCCTAGACGAGATGCTCAAGGCCGACCGCTTTGCAGACTACGACCGCGACTCACTAGAGGCTATGTTCGATCTCTGTCAGTCGATTGCAGAAGAAGAGTTTCTGCCCTGCGCCGGTAAACTGGATGCCAATGAGCCACAGTTTGTGAATGGTGAAGTTGAAACCATTCCCGAAGTAAAGCAAGCGATCAGCGCCTTTAAACAAGCCGGTTTATGTGCCTCTGGCTACGATGCAGATATTGGTGGCATGCAGCTGCCCTGGATGGTTGACCAGGCGCTAAACGGCATGTTTGTCTGTGCTAACAACCCCATACATATCTATCTGTTCCTGACCCAGGGTGTGGCCAATATGCTCAATGTCTGTGGTTCAGCTGAGCTTAAAAATAAATACCTAAGCCCATTGGTAGAGGGCGACTGGTTTGGCACCATGTGCCTTTCAGAGCCCCAGGCTGGCTCATCACTGGCTGATATCACGACCAAAGCTGAGCCCCAGGGCGATGGCAGCTATAAAATCTCTGGTACCAAGATGTGGATATCCGGTGGTGAACAGGATCTGAGCGACAATATTATCCATATGGTGCTGGCCAAGGTGCCCGGTGGGCCCGCAGGGGTCAAAGGTATTTCACTGTTCCTGGTGCCCAAAATTAGAGTCAATGACGATGGTAGTTTGGCTGAGCGCAACAATGTTGCACTGGCCGGCCTCAACCACAAAATGGGTTGTCGCGGCGCCACCAATACCCTACTTAATTTTGGTGAGGCTGGTGACTGTATTGGCTATCTGGTCGGCAATGAAAATGAAGGCCTGGCCAATATGTTTCATATGATGAACGAGGCGCGCATATCAGTGGGTATGTCGGCGGTGATGACCGCGCTGGGCGGCTACCTTTACAGCCTGGACTATGCCCGCAACCGTCCCCAGGGCCGGGATTTGGCGAATAAAGACCCCCAACTGCCACAGGTAATGATCAGTGAGCATGCGGATATCAAGCGTATGCTAATGACTCAAAAAGCCTTTGTTGAAGGCGCGCAAATGCTGATGTACTACAGCTCGCAGATTATTGATCAGCAGAAGCTGTCCGATGATGCCGAGCAGAATAAACGCATGGGTCTATTGCTGGATCTACTGACGCCTATCTGCAAATCATGGCCCTCAGAATACTGTCTCGAAGCCAATAAGCTAGCGATACAGGTGTTGGGCGGCTATGGCTATACCCGCGAGTACCCGGTAGAGCGACTTTATCGCGATAACCGTCTCAACCATATCCACGAGGGTACCTGGGGTATTCAGGGTCTGGATATTTTGGGCCGCAAGGTGCAGATGCACAATGGTGCTGCGGTAGCTATTTTGCGTGAAGAGATACAGGCGACGATTGACTCCGCTTCAGCCTACCCCGAGTTGGCAGGTTATTGCGCGCAGTTAACCTCCACAATGGATCAGATTGAACAGACCATCGCTGCCGTTGTGGCCTGTGATAATAATTCACTGGCACTGGCCAATGCGACCATCTTCCTCGATGCCATGGGCCATGCTGTTATCGCATGGATGTGGTTAATTCAGGCTGTTGCTGCCTCTGCCGGCGCAGCCAGTGGTGACAGTGCTGACCGGGATTTTTATGCGGGCAAATTGGCAGCTACAGGCTTTTTCTTCCGCTACGAACTGCCAAAAGCCAAGGTCAGCCTGGAGCTGGTCGCCGATCTGGACAGCACCTGCTATGACTTGACCGCCGAACAATTCCTCGGCGCTTAGACGCTAGCTTTATCCTCTGCAATCCCAGCCACAGATAGGGTATATTCTTATCTGTGGCTATCTGTACAATCCACACCTGAGCTTTCGCGCAACAATAATAATAGGGCCTTTAATATGTACAAGTTTCAGCAAAAAACCAAACTATTCACTGTTGTTTTTGCCTGCTGGTTTGCAACCTCCTGCGCAGACCCTAAGGGCTCGGCAGAGATCGAAAATTCGCCCTCAGACACAGCTGCTATAGTGGACGAAAAATATACTTGGGATCTTACCGACCTGTATGCCGATAACCAGACCTGGAATACAGCCCGCCTTGAAGCGGCCAAGCAGGTAGAGGTACTGGCTGCATTAAAAGGCACACTAGGCAGTAGCCCGCAGTCATTTCTGACTGCAGTCGAGACCATTTCCAATGTCTACAAAGACGTGGTGCGCATCTATATCTACTCCAGCCTGATGGCGGACGAAGACACAGGCAATGCAGAAAACGCCGAGCGCCGTCAGCTGGCAATGAATCTTTACAGTGATATTGGTGCGTCAGTGAGCTGGTACAGCCCTGAATTACTGTCATTGGGTGAAACAAAAATCCGCCAATTTCTTGCGGCTGAGCCGGGGCTGGAAAAATTTGCCTTTGGTATAGAGGACTCATTGCGTCAGGCACCCCACACCCTGGCTGAAGATGTTGAGACTGTTCTGGCCAAAGGCGGCAAGTTCCTAGGTACCTCGAGCACAGTGTACTCGGTTTTGGCCAATGCTAATCTGCCCTGGCCCGAAGTGACTCTATCCGACGGCGAAACCTTGCGTCTCAGTCAGTCGGGCTATTCTATCGGTCGTCAGGCTCCAGTGCGCGAAGATCGCAAAATGGTATTTGATGCCTTCTGGGGTGTATGGAAAGATTTTGAGGCCACCCTGGGAACCTTAATGAACAGTCATATTCAGGGTCTGGCATTCCGCACTGATGTGCGCAATTACGAGAGTTCTCTGAGTCGCGCACTGTTTGATGACAATATGCCAGAGGCGGTTTACAGAACTCTGGTGACCGAAGTTAACAGTGCACTGCCGACCTTGCATCGTTACTTTAACCTGCGCAAGCGCATGCTTAATATCGATGACGAAATGCGCTACTACGATATCTATCCGCCACTGGTGGATCTGGACAAGACCTACAGTATTGAAGATTCTATTGCCCTGACCCGCCGTGCGCTGATGCCGCTCGGCGAAGAGTATATGGAAGGCTACGACAGGGGCGTTACCGAGCGCTGGATGCATGTGTACCCCTCTAAAGGCAAGCGCTCTGGCGCCTATATGTCTGGCGGTGCCTACGACGTGCACCCCTACGTACTGCTTAATCACAATGATGATTACGACAGTGCCTCAACCTTTGCTCATGAGTATGGCCATGCGGTGCACTCCGTTTTAGCCAACAAAGCTCAGACCTGGGAAAACGCCAGTTACTCCACTTTTATTGCAGAAACTGCGTCGATTATGAATGAGATGCTACTGCAGGATATGGTTGTGGGTGAAGCTCAAACCGATAAGGAGAAGCTGTTTTATCTTGGCAGTGGCCTGGAGTCACTGCGCGGAACATTCTTCCGCCAGACTATGTTTGCAGAGTTTGAATTAAAGATGAATGAAGAAGTGGAAGCGGGCAATGTGTTGACCGGCGCAAAATTATCCAAGATTTATCTGGAATTATTAAAGCGCTACCACGGCCATGACCAGGGTGTTGTTACCATCGATGATCTATACGGAATGGAATGGGCCTTTATCCCGCATTTTTACCGCGACTTTTATGTTTTCCAATACGCCACCTCTATTACAGCAGCTGCTGGATTGGCAGAAAAAATAAGCAGCAAAGACCAGCAGGCGCAGCAAGATTTTATTAATCTGCTTAAAGCTGGAGGCTCAGACTACCCCTACGAGCTAATGAAAAAAGCCGGCATTGATATGGCGACACCTGCACCTTACAGGGCCCTGGTAGCACGCATGAACAGTATTATGGATGAGATGGAAGCGATTTTAGACAAGCAATAAAATAACTGGGCTGGCACTGTAAGGAGCGTTGCATGAATCAAACCAATGTCTTTGGTGAAGCTATAGAGGAGTGTTGCAGTAATCCGTTGACCGGTTATTTTCGCGACGGTTTCTGCCGAACCGATAAATATGATCGTGGCTCCCATACAGTCTGCGCGCTTATCACAGCAGCTTTTCTAGAATTTTCTAAGTCCCGCGGCAATGATCTATCGACCCCAAGGCCTGAGTTTGATTTTCCCGGATTGGTTGAGGGTCAGTCTTGGTGTCTCTGCGCCTCGAGATGGCTGGAGGCTCATGAGTCTGGCTGTGCCCCGCGGGTTCACCTCAAGCGCACCAATAGCAAGGCATTAGAAATTGTTCCTCTGGCTACGCTTAAAGGCTATGCTGCTGATCTAAATTAGAATAAAAGGCTGGGGATAATCTGATGGGATTTTATGACAAACATATTCTGCCGCATTTTTTAAACTGCGCCTGTGGCTCCAAACCTATCAAGTATCAGCGTGAAAAAGTCGTGCCTATGGCCGAAGGGCTGGTATTGGAGGTCGGCATTGGTT
>JGI20154J14316_10001337_pt1 | contig 21707 bp, 25 predicted proteins | sample COG_04_FD_14316 | JGI IMG/M metagenome (IMG submission 14316)
ATTGAATTAGAAGGCGGTTATTTGGCTTGGAAAAAAATGCTTGCTATTTCTAAATAAGTCCAGCTCTTCTGAGCAAAGCTTTAGGGTCTGGTTCCGATCCTCTAAAACGTTTATACAGTTTCATAGGATGTTCTGTTCCGCCTTTAGAGAGTACATGATCGTGAAACGCTTGCGCAGTTTCTTTATCAAAGATTCCTTTTTCTATAAATAATTCAAAAGCATCTGCATCCAATACTTCAGCCCACTTATAGCTGTAATATCCTGCAGCATAACCTCCTTGAAAAATGTGAGAAAATGAAGTGCTCATACAATTTTCTTCTATGCTTGGCGTGAATTGAAGCTTGTTGATTTGCTTTTCTTCATGCGCTTTTACAGAGGTGATTTCTGTCGCAAATTCGTCGTGATAAGAAAGATCTAAATACCCAAAACTTAGTTGACGTAAGGTCTGCAAACCTTGTTGAAATTGTGAAGCGTCTTTGATCTTTTGAACGTAGTGCATCGGAATTGATTCTCCCGTCTTATAATGATGAGCGAACAAAGACAACGCCTCTTCTTGGTAACACCAGTTTTCTAGAATTTGGCTGGGTAGTTCAACAAAATCCCAAGAAACACTCGTTCCGCTGAGGCTACTATACTTGGTATTGGCAAGCATTCCGTGGAGTGCGTGACCAAATTCGTGGAAGAGTGTGGTTACTTCGTTGAAACTTAACAGTGCAGGATCATCATTCGTAGGGGGAGAAAAATTACATACAATAGAGATGTGTGGACGTTGACTTTTGTTTTGAGAACGATAAGAAGTCATCCATGCGCCACTTCTTTTTCCAGATCGTGGATGAAAGTCGGCATATAAAACGGCATGAAAAGCGCCACTTTCGTTAAAAACTTCGTAACAAACAACGTCTTTATGGTAGCCTTGAATTGCGTCCGATTGCTCGAAACGCAAGCCGTATAATCGCTCAACTATTTCAAATAGGCCTTTCAATACCTTTGGTAAGGGAAAATAAGGCTTGAGAATTTGATCATCAAAATCAAAAAGTTCTTGTTTTAGTTTTTCGGAAACATAGGACGTGTCCCATTTTTGTAAATCTGTTAGATCAAGTTTTTCCGAAGCAAAACGCTCAATTTGCTCCCATTCTTTTGTAGCAAAGGGAAGTGCATTTTGGTAAAGATCATCTAAGAATTGATTTACTTGAGAAGCAGATTGTGCCATGCGTTCTTCTAACACAAAATCTGCGTGAGAACTATACCCCAATAGATTTGCGCGGTCTTTTTTTAATCGAATTAGCTTTAGAATGACGGTTTCGTTATTGTTTTCATTGTCTTGAAACCCTTTCTTTCCAAATGCAAGACTCATTTTCTTTCTAAGCTCTCGATCATCTGCATAGGTTAGAAAGGGCACGTAACTAGGATAGTCTAAGGTAAAAATCCAACCGTCTTTATTTTTTTCTTTAGCTAAAGCCTCAGCTTGTGCGATGCTTGTTTCTGGAAGCCCATCCAGTTGTTTTTTATCCGTTAAATGAAGTTCAAAAGCTTGTGAATCGGCAAGGACATGTTCGCCAAATGAAAGACTCAATTGAGCTAACTCGGTGTCGATTAAGCGTAATTTATCTTTGTCTTCTGGCGACAAAAGTGCGCCGTTTCGAACAAAACCTTTGTATTCTTTTTCAATTAGAGTAAGTTGTTCTGGGTCTAATCCCAGTGTTTCTTTAATGTCAAAAATATATTTAATACGATCAAATAAAACCTTATTTAAGCGAACATCGTTCTGAAACTTTGTTAATAATGGAGCTGCTTTTTGTGTGACTTCTTGAAGCTCGTTGCTTGTTTCTGCACTGTTTAGATTGAACAATATTCCTGAAATTATTCCCAGTTGTTCCCCACTTTTTTCTAGGCTTTCAAGTGTATTCCCGAAAGTAGGTGTTTCTGGATTAGAACAAATGTGAGCAATTTCTTCAAGTGTTTTATTAATTTCAAGCTCAAGCGCAGGAATGAAGTTAGCGGTTTGAATTTGTTCAAAGGGAGCGCTCTGATGTTGCGTTTTGAAAACGCTGTTGAGGATATTTTTCAAAAGGGAAGTACGGGTTTTAATTTAGGTTTTTAGCAGAATCAATTACTTTGGCTTTCATGGTTTTCTTGTATTCTAGTATGGTTTGCTGAACCACTTTGTCGGAGCTGCCTAGGATTTGAGCCGCTAAGATTCCAGCATTTTTAGCACCATTTAAGGCTACTGTAGCAACAGGAACACCACCAGGCATTTGAAGAATTGATAGGACAGAATCCCATCCATCAATTGAGTTGCTCGATTTTACAGGAACACCAATTACGGGAAGCGGACTTGTTGCCGCAATCATCCCCGGAAGATGCGCTGCTCCGCCTGCTCCAGCAATGATAACCTGAATTCCTCTTGTGTGTGCTTCTTGTCCATAAGAAATCATTTTCTCAGGAGTACGATGAGCAGATACGATATCGACTTCGAAGTCAATATTAAATTCTTTTAGAATGTCGATTGCTTCTTGCATTACTGGAAGGTCTGATTGACTCCCCATGATGATTCCGATTTTTGCCATTTTATTTTGAGATTACTTGTATTGTTTTTTTTACGTGTTCTGCTATTTTCCGTGCCTCCTCAAGATTTTCATTGATGATTGTCACGTGGCCCATTTTTCTGAACGGGCGGGTATCTTTTTTGCCATAAATATGGGGAATTACTCCCGGCATAGCTAAGATAGTATTCATCTGTTCATAATAAACAGCTCCGCTATGATTTTCTGCACCTACCAAGTTGACCATAACACCCGAAACTTTATTCTCAGTATTCCCTAGGGGTAAATCTAAGATTGCTCGAATGTGCTGTTCGAACTGATCGGTGTAGGAAGTCTCGATGGTTATATGCCCACTGTTATGCGGACGAGGAGCAACTTCATTAACAAGGATTTCNCCAGTTTCTGTTAGGAATAATTCTACNGCTAGAAGACCAACNTGTTTAAAAGATTCGGAAACTTGAAGGGCAATCGCTTGCNCTTTTTTAGTAACNTCTTCGCCTAATCGAGTAGGGCATAAGACATATTCTACTTGGTTNGCTTCGGGGTGAAATTCCATTTCCACAGTAGGATAAGCTACTACTTTACCTGAAGGGTTTCTGCAAACAATAACAGCAAGNTCATGCGTAAAGGGGATTAAATCTTCTGCTAAACAAACCACATCTGGAAGGGCATTTAATTTTTCTTGATTACGGACAACACTAACACCATTTCCGTCGTAACCCATTAATGCAGACTTCCATACAAACGGAAAGTCTAGCGAATTGTTTTGAACTGCAGTTTTGAGTTGCTCAAGATTTTCGAAATTTTGATGCGGTGCAGTTGGAATATTATTAGCTACGTAGAAGTCTTTCTGCGTGCTTTTGTTCTGAATCAATTCTAGAGTNGCAGCCGAAGGATAAACATGTACACCTTCTTTTTCGAGTTGTTTTAAAGCATCGAGGTTTACGTGCTCAATTTCAAAGGTAAGTACGTCTACCTTTTTTCCGAAGTCATAAACGGTTTGATAATCTTTGAAATCACCTACTTCAAAATAATCACAAGCTACCTTAGAGGGTGCCTCATCGCTAGGATCTAGAACATGTGTTTTGATATCCCATTTACGGGTAGTGTAGAGTAGCATTTTGCCCAATTGGCCTCCGCCTAAAATGCCTAAGGTTTTATGGGTAGAAAAAAAGGACATATTTTTTTTTGACAAAAATACGTATATATCTTTGATATCTTAATTTCAAACACAAAAAGCCCTTTAATTTGGGTATCTTTGCTTTTTTATAAAATTATTTGATCATGATTAATATCGTACTTTTCGGTAAGCCGGGAGCTGGTAAAGGCACACAAGCTGAATTTTTGAAATCGCAATACCAGTTGGTGCATATTTCAACAGGTGATGTGTTTCGTTACAACATCAAAAATGCAACTGATTTAGGAAAACTTGCCCAGTCTTATATGGATCAAGGTGATCTAGTGCCCGATTCTGTCACCATTAATATGCTCGAGGCTGAGGTAGAAAAGAATCAAGATGCCAAAGGTTTTATTTTTGATGGCTTTCCAAGAACTACTGCTCAGGCTGAAGCCTTAGATGCTTTTTTAAGTAAAAAAGAAATGCAGGTTACTGCTACGATTGCACTTGAAGCTATTGATGACGAATTGGTAGCGCGCTTATTGAAGCGAGGAGAAACAAGCGGACGTTCTGATGATCAGGATGAAGCTAAAATCAGAAATCGTTTTGATGAATACAATCAAAAAACAGCACCATTACGAAGCTTTTATACAGAACAAAGTAAATTTCATAGTGTTAATGGGATTGGAACAATCGATGAAATAACGGCTCGATTAACCTCCATTATTGACCGTTTCTAAAACCATACAATGACTGAAGGAAATTTTGTAGATTATGTAAAGCTTTCGCTGACTTCTGGGAACGGGGGAAAAGGGTCGATACATCTACACCGAGAAAAATATATTACCAAAGGAGGACCAGATGGAGGTGATGGAGGTCGAGGTGGCCACATTATCTTGAGAGGAAACCCGAATCTTTGGACCTTGTATTCGTTTAAATTCAAAAAGCATTTTGGAGCTGAACATGGAATGCACGGTAGCAAAAACAGAAGCTCAGGTGCTCAAGGAGAAGATGTTTTTATCGATGTACCTTTAGGAACAGTTGTTAAGGATACTGAAACTGAAAATGTGCTTTTTGAAATTACAGAAAAAGATCAAGAAGTGATTTTGGTTAAAGGTGGACTTGGAGGTCGTGGAAATTGGCACTTTAAATCCTCAACAAGACAAACCCCTCGATATGCCCAACCGGGGATGAAAGGTGTACAGCGTTTTGTTACTTTAGAATTGAAATTACTTGCAGATGTAGGTTTGGTAGGATTTCCTAATGCAGGAAAATCTACCCTTTTAGCTGCATTGACATCGGCTAGACCTAAAATTGCAGACTATGAGTTTACAACCTTAAAGCCCAACTTAGGAATTGTCCATTATCGTGATTACCGTTCTTTTGTAATGGCTGATATTCCAGGAATTATTGAAGGTGCAGCTCAAGGAAAAGGGCTTGGCCATTATTTCCTAAGGCATATTGAACGAAATTCTGTTTTGCTGTATGTTATTCCAGCAGATGCTAAGGATGTTAAAAAACAATTCGAAATTTTACGTTCAGAACTTCAAGAATTCAATCCAGAATTATTGGACAAACAATATATGATTGTGCTTTCTAAGTGCGATTTACTCGATGACGAACTTCGTGAAGCTTATGCCGAAGAAATGAATGAGAGTTTTCCGAATACTCCGCACACCATGATTTCAGCAATAAGTGAATATAATCTTCAAACCTTGAAAGATGAGCTCTGGAAGGTTTTGGCACTTGAAAATTCAATTGCGTAAATTCTATTATGCTTCGTATTTCAATCTTTTGTATTGCTGTTTTTTGGAGTTGGTCGGCTATTGGTCAAGAAAAAACGCCTTTTGCAAGTTACGATTTTTCCTCTGATAAAGTATATCTAGAAAAACGTTCAGCCTTAGCGAAAGAATCAAATTCAATCCCTCAGTACAATGCGATGATTCGTTTGGCTATAGCGTATAAGGATTTTGAAACGGCAATTCGATACTATTCTAAACGCATCGAAATAGAGCCAGATAATGCCGAGCTTCATTATCGTTTGGCAGGCGTTAATGGAATCCGAATTGATGAAATTAGTAAATTCAAAGCTTTACCTTATGTGTTCGCAATGAAAACTAATTTCCTGAAAGCACATCAGCTAGATCCAACGCACACTCCAACACTAACCGCACTTGTTCGGATTTACACCAAGTTGCCCGACTTCCTCGGTGGGGACATAGACAAGGCAAAAAACTTTGCAAAACTACTGTCTGATTTGAGCCCTACTGAAGGTTTATTGGCACAAGGATTTATTTCAGAATCTGAAAACAATACAACTCAAGCAAAAGCGCAATACAAAAGTGCTTTTGAACTTCTCCCTTTTTTAGATGGGTGTGAAAATTCATCTGTTAGCGGCTATTTTGAAAATAGAAGTCAAAACCTGAGCTATGAAATAGCCAGTATTGGACTTGCCTTTAACTTGAGTTCAACAGCTTCTATCTGTGCACTTGAATATTACGTAGCGCAATTTGATGCTCACGATAATTTACCTAAAGAATGGGCGTATTACAAACTAGCTTTGCTTTATGAAAAGATAAACGAAAAAGATCAAGCCATTCAATACCGTTCTTTAGCTTTAGAAATTAACCCTACTTTTAATCCTCAATAGGATTACAATACAAAGATATACTCATGAAGAAATTCCATTTTATAGCCATCGGAGGAAGTGCCATGCACAATTTAGCACTAGCACTACAGTTCAAAGGTTTCGAAATTAGTGGAAGTGATGATGCTATTTTTGAGCCCTCAAAATCTCGATTAGCAAAGGCCGGTTTACTTCCACAACTTATGGGATGGTATCCAGAAAAAATTACTGATGACTTGGATGGAATCATTCTAGGAATGCATGCCAAAGAAGATAATCCAGAACTTCTAAGAGCAATGGAATTGGGAATTCGAATTTATTCCTATCCTGAATTTCTTTACGAACAGACGAAAAATAAAACTCGGGTTGTGATTGCCGGGAGTCATGGAAAAACTACCATTACATCGATGGTTTTGCACGTTCTAAATTATTGGGAAAAAGAAGTTGATTATATGATCGGGGCTCAACTCGAAGGTTTTGATACCATGGTTCATTTGACTCAAGAAAATGATTTTATGCTTATCGAGGGAGACGAATACCTTTCTTCCCCTATAGATCGCCGCCCAAAATTCCTTTGGTACAAACCACATGTTACTTTGATATCGGGAATTGCTTGGGATCACATAAATGTTTTCCCGACAGAAGAAAATTATATTGAGCAATTTGAAACCTATATAGACTCTATTATGCCGGGAGGTGTATTGGTGTATAACGAATCGGATTCTGTTTTGGAACGCATCACAGAAGCTTCTCGAAACACCATTCGAAAAGAAAGTTATCGTTTGCCAGAGTATTTCATCGATGCTGGGGTCACGTATTTGAAAACGGATGAAGGCGATTTGCCTCTCGAAGTTTTCGGCGAACACAACCTTTCGAATATTGCAGGAGCTAAATGGATTTGTCAGCTCATGGGAGTAGATGAAGATGATTTCTTAGAAGCCATAATGAGTTTTAAAGGTGCTTCAAAACGTTTAGAGAAAATAGGAGATAACGGATCATCCTTCTTATTCAAAGATTTTGCACACGCTCCGAGCAAGGTAAAGGCAACTTCAGAAGCAGTAGCGCAACAATTTGACCAGCATCATAGAGTGTATTGCTTGGAGTTACATACCTATAGTAGCCTGAATCCAGCTTTTATTGGACAATATAAAAACGCACTCAACGGAGCAGATGAAGCCGTTGTTTTTTATGACCCTGAGGCGTTAAAAGTTAAAAATAGAAGCCCTTTGAGTGAAGCGGAAATTAAAACTGCCTTTGGCTCTGAAAATCTTGTTGTATTTACCAATCCCAAAGCTTTTCAAGAATTTCTTTTTGAGCATCAGTGGAACAAAAGTATCCTCTTGATGATGAGTTCTGGAAACTACGGGGGTATAGATTGGGATGCTTTAAAAGAACGCGTTCTTAGCCTTTAGTTTGATGATTTTCATATAGGTGTTCGATGTGTTCGATCACTTGAGACTGACCGTCAATCAACGCTTGTTTCGCTCTCGATCGATCTTCTTTGTTTTTGTCCTGAGAAATTTTGTATTTCCCTTCCCAAGATGTAATCTCGATATGAAACCCAACAATATAATCTAATGCAGCCGCCATTCGCGGATTGTTTTCTTCTAAAACATAATTGGGGTTTGCACCTTCCAAGAAAGCTGTCATGGCTATTAAGCTATCCTTTACATCTTGTGCTGCTCTTTTAATTTGAATTTTTCCTCGCAAATGAACTTTAAAATAATTCCAGGTTGGTAGCTGTGTAGTACTGTATTTTGATGGCGAAATATATACTTCTGGTCCATGAAAAATGAGTTCTAAATCGTGATCCTTATCTTCGAAATGGCTGATTTGTGGATTGAACTTATCTAAGTGACCGACTAGCGTGCCTAAAGTTCCTTCGGGAGTATATACTAGGGGAATGTGGGTGCTTAAAATGCGATTGTTACTGGATGTGATTACAGTAGCTAGGGGGTATATTTTAACCAGTTCTAACGCATTTTTGTACTGTTCTTCTTGGTGGTGTTTTGGAGGGTAATTCATTATTAAAAAAGTTATATTTTTATAAACATTATTGATTTCAAAATAGCATTAAAGCGCTCTAAACCATCGTAAACCTACTTTACTATGAAAACGATTCCCTTTAAATTTACATTAAAAAATTGGTCTGTTGAAGAACGACCTCGAGAAAAATTAATCAGCCAAGGGCCTCAGTAATTGACTAATGCAGAGTTGTTGGCACTTTTAATTGGAAGTGGAAACCCCGGGGAAACCGCTGTACAGCTCATGCAGCGCATAATGGCTTCTCTTGATCATGATTTGAGTGCACTTCACAGAATTAGTTTAGATACCTTGCTGCAATGGAAGGGGATTGGTCCGGCTAAGGCAGTGAAAATAAAAGCAGCTCTGGAATTGGGGAAAAGAATTCAAGGAATACCATCACAAGAAAAAGTGAGTTGTACGAATAGTGCAATTGCTTATGATACGCTATTTGCTGTTTTATCCTACTTGGATCAAGAAGAATTTTGGGTTTTACTATTGAATACCCAGCATCATGTTGTAGAGAAAAAATGTTTGAGTAAAGGTGGAATTTCAGAGACTACAGTCGATATTCGACTGCTTTTTAAAAGCGCACTTCAATGCGGTGCAACAGCTATAATTGTTGCCCATAACCACCCTTCGGGAGTTTTAAAGCCAAGCACAAGTGACATTCAATTGACTCAGAAGATTAAAAAAGCAGGAGAAAATATGGATATAAAACTCCTAGACCATTTAATTATTTCTGAAAAAGGCTACTTTAGCTTTGCAGACGAAAAATTACTATAACTATGTTGTTGGTTTATACCCACAAAATCACCCCTAGACTTCGATATACTTTCAAACATTTCTTTGAAAGTGTCCTTGGAATTAAAGTAGATTTCACAACGAAGTTAGAGGTTTTTATTGCTCAAAATGGACCCAAAATGAGCTATGCTAATGCTCCTTTAGGGAATGAGTTTTTTGTAAATTCAAATGCATTATTGTTTGAACAAGGGGCTCGTGATATAGAAATAACAGTTTCTCAATGGGAAGGTTTACCAGCCTTTTTCGGCTGCAGTAAAGATTCAATGCTTCGGTTCGATGTTTTTGCAGCTACCTTTTTTTTAATCAGCAGATACGAAGAATACCTAACGCATGTAAAGGATGATTCTGATCGGTTTATGAGCGACCAATGCCTTGCAGTTCAGAATAATTTTTTAGAATTACCTGTTATCGATTTATGGGCAAAGAAAACACTCGACTTACTCCTTCAGAAATTTCCGGAACTTGAACAATCTGAACAATCTACAGTACACTGTATACCTCTAGTTGAGGTTGCATCGGCTTATAAATACAAGCATAAATCGTTTCTTAGAAATACCGCTCAGTTTTTAATTTCACTAAGCAATTTTGAGATTTGGAGTATTGTAGAGCAAACAATGGTTTTGCTGGGACTGTGGAAAGACCCGTGGAATAACTTCAATGCCTTTTTCTCTTTGTTTAAAAACACTCGTGTGAAGCCAAGGTTTTTCTTTCTGTTTTCTAAAATCACTTTTTATGATCAAGGGATTTCAATTTTCAACGATACGTTTCATTCTTTAATTAAATCAGTTGCAGATTATCATAAAGTTTCTTTGCTGGTTTCTACTGAAGCACGACAGAAAGTCAAAGTTTTTAAATCGGAATTGGAGCGTTTTGAAAGCATCATTCATAGAAACACTAAATTCTTGCGTTTCAACCGAGGAGTAACAACGGTATTCGATACCTATCGAAATGTTTTGGGAATGGAGCAGGCTGAGGACTTTAGTTTAGGTTACCACGATAGAATAGGATATCGAGCAAGTACAGCGGTGCCTTTTCGGTTCTATGACCTAGGAAACGAAATTGAAACCGCTTTGGTGCTTTATGCAGTTGTCGCAACTGAGGAGGCTTTACGTACTTTAGATGTAAATACTGCTTTTAAAAAATTAGAAGACCTTAAAAAACAAATCCCAACTTCAACTGGAGTACATGTGTTTTCGGTAACAAATGCGATTTTTTCCCCGCATAATAAAAACACTTTGTGGAAGGAAGCCTATACCAACTATATTATAAACTATGATTAATTCGCATAAAGTCCAGCATATTTTCTTTGACTTGGACCACACCTCTGGGATTTTGAAAAAAATTCTGGTGCAACATTTAAATCGATTTTCAAGGAATTGAATTTTGAATTTTCTCTTGAGGTATTTTTAGATTTTTATAATCCAATCAACCATTATTATTGGAAGCAGTATCGCGAGAATATGATTTCGGAAGTTGAACTCCGTTATTTGAGGCTAGAAAAAACTTTTGAAGCAATGAAGGTTTCCTTTACTCCATCTCTTCTTGAACGGGTTGCTGAGCTATACATTCAACAACTTTCTACACATACTGAGCTTTTCGAAGATACCATTTCGGTTCTAGAATACTTGAGTTCTAAATACACATTACACATCATTACCAACGGATTTGAGCACGTACAACAACGTAAATTAGAAAACTCAGGGATTGCTCGTTTTTTCAAAACAGTTCTTACTGCTGAAAAAATTGGGGTTAAAAAACCCCACCCAACTATTTTTCTGTCTGCAATGAAAACCGCTGAAGTTCTTCCTGAACATGCTATGATGATTGGAGATAGCTTAGAAGCAGACATCCAAGGTGCATTGAAATTGGGTATGCAAGCCATACATTTCAACTCCCACAAGGAAGCGTATCACGAAGAGTGTTTGATTATTGATCGGTTATCAGATTTAACTAATTTGTTGTAAAATGTTCGGATATGCACTACTGCTCTTTTGTCTAGTCTCTTGACTTAATGTATTTTTACATAAAATTCTAGTATGCAAATTCAAGATGCTCAAAAGGCCGTAGACGAATGGATCAAGGATCATGGAGTTCGATACTTCAATGAACTCACCAATATGGCTCAGTTAACTGAAGAGGTTGGGGAAGTGGCTCGAATTATTGCTCGACGCTATGGGGAGCAAAGCGAAAAAGAATCGGATAAAAATAAAGATTTAGGTGAAGAGCTTGCAGATGTTGTTTTTGTAGTTTTATGTTTGGCAAACCAAACAGGAATTAATTTACAAGACGCTTTTGATAAAAAACTAAACTTAAAAACCCAGCGGGATCATGACCGCCATCAAAACAATCCAAAACTTAAATAATACGGATGCTGCTACACATTAATCATCCTTCTCAAAATTGTTTGGGAAGTCTCAATATTACAGGTTCAAAAAGTGAAACCAACCGATTACTGCTTTTACAAGCATTGTATCCCGGATTAACGATCGAAAACCGTTCGAATTCGGATGATTCCGTCGCAATGAATCATGCGCTAACGACAGATTCAAACCTAATAGACATCCATCACGCTGGAACAGCAATGCGTTTTTTGACTGCTTTTTTTGCAACTCAAGAAGGGCGTGAAATAGTATTAACAGGCTCTTCGCGAATGCAAGAAAGACCCATTGGCGTTTTGGTAGATGCACTAAGAAAATTAGGTGCCCAAATTAGCTATGAAAAAAAAGAGGGCTATCCGCCACTTCGAATTTCAGGAAAAGCATTGAAAGGTGGAGCGGTTTCTTTACCGGCTAATATTAGTAGCCAATATATTTCTGCTCTATTATTAATTGCTCCGCATTTAGAAGAAGGGCTAAACCTAACACTAGAAGGAGAGATCACTTCCCTACCTTATTTGAAAATGACTTTGGCTCTATTGGAACGTGTTGGAGTACATTCTCAATTCGAAAACAAAAACATTAGAATCTCCCAACAAANAATAATAGAAGACCAAACCCAAGTTGTCGAATCCGACTGGAGTTCGGCATCTTACCATTTCAGCTGTGTTGCATTGAGTAGTGCCGGCCGTATAGTTTTAGGCAGTTACCGACAAGACAGCCTTCAGGGAGACGCCGTTTTGATCGATGTCTATAAAAAATTAGGAGTCGATACNCGATTTGAAAATAATCAAATGATTTTAGAAAAAATCAATAATTTTGAATTGCCAAAAACCATTACATTAGACTTAGTTGAAGCCCCCGATATTGCTCAAACTATTGCAGTGAGTTGTTATGGACTAGGGGTTGCATGTGATCTTAGTGGTTTGCAAACACTAAAAATTAAAGAAACCGATCGACTCATTGCTCTAGAAAACGAACTGTCCAAACTTGGCGCCCAAATCCGAGTGACCGAAGATAGCTTGCACCTTAGTGCTGCTCAAGATTTTAAAGCCAATCAAACCATCGCTACCTATAGCGACCACCGCATGGCAATGGCTTTTGCGCCTTTGGCACTAAAAATTGGCCATCAAATTGCTGAAGCAAATGTAGTAACAAAGTCCTATCCTGATTTTTGGAATGACTTGGAAGCTGTTGGTTTTGAGCTTATTGAAAAATAAGTAGACGAAATTTCCCCATTTACTTGACAACCCCTATGCTGAGGTAGTATCTTTGCGCTTTTAATACCATTTTTTATAGGGTGGTATTGGAGTAACTAAACACAGTTTATCTATGAAATTATCTGATTTCGGTTTTACATTACCAGAAGAAAGACTAGCCGAGCATCCTGCTGAAAATCGCGATGAAGCTCGTTTAATGGTTCTCAATAGAGCTACCAGAACAATAGAACACAAACAATTTAAAGACGTTATTGATTACTTCGAAGAAGGGGATGTGATGGTTTTGAACAACACAAAGGTTTTTCCAGCCCGTCTTTTTGGTAATAAAGAAAAAACAGGAGCTCGTATCGAAGTCTTTTTATTAAGAGAATTGAACGAAGAACAACGTTTGTGGGACGTTTTAGTCGATCCAGCACGTAAAATAAGAATAGGTAACAAGCTTTACTTTGGTGAAGACGATAGTTTAGTTGCTGAGGTAATTGACAACACAACTTCTAGAGGAAGAACATTGCGTTTTCTTTTTGATGGTTCCTACACTGAGTTTCGCAAGAAACTTAAACAATTGGGCGAAACTCCACTTCCAAAATACATTAAAAGAGATCCAGAGGCTTACGATAAAGAACGCTATCAGACCATCTATGCTAAGAATGAAGGAGCAGTTGCTGCACCAACAGCTGGAATGCATTTTTCTAAACATTTACTGAAACGTTTAGAGATTAAAGGAATTGATTTAGCTGAATTGACATTGCATGTTGGTTTAGGTACTTTCAATCCAGTTGAAGTTGAAGATTTATCGAAACATAAAATGGATTCGGAAGAACTCATAATCGAAGAAAAAGCAGTACAAATTGTAAATGATGCGAAAGCTAAAAAAAGCAAAATCTGTGCCGTTGGAACTACGGTTATGCGTGGATTAGAAAGTTCAGTTTCTTCTATTGGTACTTTAAACCCATACGAAGGATGGACCCACAAATTTATTTTCCCTCCATTCGAATTTTCGATTGCCNACTGTATGATTACTAATTTCCATACTCCTAAATCTACTTTATTGATGATGGCTTCTGCTTTTGCAGATCCTGATTTCATCAAAGAAGCATATCAAGTTGCCATTAAAGAAGAGTATAATTTCTATTCTTACGGTGACGCGATGTTGATCATTTAAATTCATAAATAAAGACGGTTTCTATGGAGTTGGCTAAAAAAGATATTCGAGCACTTTCTAAAGAAGCCCTTCAGGACTTTTTTATAGCACAGGGGCAACAAGCCTATAGGGCTGCACAAGTATATCAATGGTTGTGGAGTAAAGGAGTTCATGATTTTGATAAGATGACCAATCTTTCAAAAGACACAAGACTTTTGCTAGATACGCATTTTACGATCAATCATATTGCGGTTGATCAACAACAGCGGAGTAAAGATGGGACGTTTAAAAACGCCATCAAATTACACGATAATCGTATTGTCGAATCGGTACTAATTCCAGCAAAAGACCGAACTACAGCTTGTGTTTCATCACAAGTAGGATGCAGTTTGGATTGTAGGTTTTGTGCAACTTCACAGTTGGAGCGTATGCGCAACTTGAATGTTGATGAAATCTTCGATCAGGTGGTTGCTATTGATCACCAAAGTAGAACATATTTCGATATTCCATTATCGAACATCGTTTTCATGGGAATGGGAGAACCCTTGATGAATTACAATAACGTACTAGGAGCAATTGAGAAAATAACGTCTCCAGAGGGTCTTGGAATGGCTTCAAAAAGAATAACACTCTCTACTTCGGGAATCCCAAAATTGATTCGTAAAATGGCGGACGATGGCGTTAAGTTTAATCTTGCTGTTTCGCTTCATTCTGCAATTCAATCGACCCGAGAAAAGATCATGCCTTTCTCTATTAAATTTCCGATTGATGAATTATTATCTTCCTTGGAATACTGGTACGAAGCTACACAGCGAATGGTCACGATCGAATTTATCGTTTGGAAAGGAATCAATGATAATCTAGAGGAAGTTAGAGCATTGGTTAATTTTTGTCGAAAATTTCCTTCAAAAGTAAATCTAATCGAATACAATCCTATTGGAGACGATACCTTTATGCAGGCTACAAAAGAAGCCATGTCGATGTATCAAAACAAACTAACAGCTGCTCGTATAATCAACACCATACGACGTTCGCGCGGAAAAGATATAGACGCAGCTTGTGGTCAACTAGCAAATAAAGCACTGAAAAACTAATTCTTTAACGAAGTTGTATATTAGTGGAGTATGAAAGTAACCGAGCAAATTAAAGATCCCATTTATGAAGAAATGGAGCACTTCGAACAAAAGTTCAGTGATTCGATGTCTTCTAAAGTTGCTCTGCTCAATCGAATTACCCATTTTATTGTCAATCGCAAAGGGAAACAAATGCGCCCTATGTTTGTGTTTCTTACTGCAAAGCTTTTAGGCGGTGGGAAAGTAACCGAACGAACTTATAGAGGCGCTTCTGTGATTGAACTAATTCATACAGCAACTCTTGTTCACGATGATGTAGTTGATGATAGTAATCAGCGAAGAGGTTTTTTCTCGATCAATGCATTATGGAAAAATAAAATCGCCGTGCTCGTTGGAGACTATTTATTGTCCAAAGGCTTGCTTCTATGTATTCACAACGAAGATTTTGATTTACTCAAAATAATTTCCGTGGCAGTTCGCGAAATGAGCGAAGGAGAACTACTACAGATTGAAAAAGCTAGAAACCTTGATATAACAGAAGAGATTTACTTTGAAATCATTCGACAAAAAACGGCTACACTTCTAGCTGCATGTTGTGCAATGGGTGCACAATCTGTTTCTGACGACAAAGAAGCTGTAGAGCAAATGCGTATTTTTGGAGAACTTCTAGGAATGGCTTTTCAGATTAAAGATGATCTTTTTGATTATGGCGAAACCAAAATAGGCAAGCCAACAGGAATTGATATCAAGGAACAAAAAATGACTTTGCCTTTGATTTATACACTCAACAATGTTTCTTCGAAAGAAAGAAAATGGTTGATTCATTCCGTTAAAAAATACAATACAGATAAAAAAAGAGTAAAAGAGGTTATACAGCTGGTGAAAGATTCTGGAGGGTTGGATTACGCCCAAAAACGGATGGAAACATATCGCACTGAAGCCTTAGATATTCTAATGACATTTCCTAAAAACGCCTATCGTGATTCTTTAGAATTAATGGTGAACTATGTCATTACTCGTAAACAATAAACAACTCAGTAAACGCTAAAATTTGATTTCTAAAAACACCATAGACCAAGTGTATGAAACTGCTCGTGTAGAGGAGGTAATTGGTGATTTTGTTGGTTTAAAGAAGTCGGGTACGAATTTCAAAGGACTAAGCCCTTTTACCCAAGAACGCAGTCCGAGTTTTATGGTCTCTCCTGTGAAACAAATTTGGAAAGATTTTAGTAGCGGAAAGGGTGGAAATGTAGTAGCTTTTTTAATGGAGCATGAGCATTTCTCTTATCCAGAAGCCATTCGCTATTTAGCCAAAAAGTACAATGTTGAAATTGAAGAAACGGAGCAAACCGATGCGGAGAAAGAAAAGTTAAATGAGCGCGAGAGCATGTTTTTAGTAGCCGAACATGCCAATAGCTATTTTAAGGAAACGCTTTGGGAAGCGTCGGAAGGGAAGGCAATTGGACTCACTTATTTCAAAGAACGTGGTTTTACAGACCAAACCATTAAGAAGTTTGATTTAGGCTATTCACCTCAAGAGAAAGATGCTTTTACAAAAACGGCACTTAAAAATGGCTTTCAATTAGATTTCCTTGAGAAAACGGGTTTGACAATTGTTAACGAAAGTTATCAGGTCGATCGTTTTCGAGGTAGAGTTATGTTTCCAATCAAAAGCCTTTCAGGGAGAGTCGTTGGTTTTGGAGGAAGAATTTTAGGAGAAAATAAAAAAACAGCTAAATATTTAAATTCACCCGAGAGTGAGATTTACCATAAAAGTAAAGTGCTTTATGGCATATACGAAGCAAAACAAAGTATAGCGAAAGAAGATGTTTGTTACTTAGTAGAAGGCTATACAGATGTCATACAGATGGTTCAATCAGGAGTAACCAATGTTGTTTCGTCTTCCGGAACCGCACTTACAGAGCTTCAGATTCGCTTGATTCAGCGACTAACCCAAAACATTGTAGTTCTTTTTGATGGCGATGCAGCTGGACTCCGAGCTTCGCTTCGTGGAATCGATATGATTTTGGCACAGGGAATGAATGTAAAGGTTTGTTCGTTTCCAGAAGGAGAAGATCCAGATAGTTTTGCCAAGAAAAATTCGCAAGAAGCTATTGAGCTCTTTTTTAAGGAAAACGCAAAAGATTTTATCCAGTTCAAAGCCTCTTTGCTCCTAGAAGATGCTGCAAACGATCCTGTTAAAAAAGCCGCCACAATTCGCGATATAGTTGAAAGTATTTCTAAAATTCCAGATCCGATTCAACAAGAGGTCTATGTGCAAAGTTGCGCACAACAGATGGAAATTTCAGAAAATGTTTTGTTCAGTGCCTTGGCACAACTTACAAAGAAAGCCCAATCCAACACCCGTAAAACTGCGCCCAAAGAAGAATCCTTTCGAGTTGTAAAAAACGAAACTCCACAAAATATTGCCCTAGATCATACTTTTGAGCTCGAGCGTCAAATCATAACAATCTTGATGCTTTATGGAGATCGAGAAGAAANCTTCAAAGATTCTATTCTTAGTTTTTCNGAAGATGANGATATTCTGGAGGAGATCACAGAAGTGAAAGCAAAGGTGTTTGAAAAAATATTTTTAGACTTACAACAAGACGAGGTCGAGCTAGCAAATGCGAATTTCAAAACTTTATTTTATCTGTTGATTCAGCATTTCCAAGTAGAAGGTCAAATTGCGATTGATAAATTAATACCTACTCTTGACGGAGAGTTGAGTTCCTTGGTAAGTAATATTCTTATGAACGAAGATCAATATCAATTGCACGATTGGGAGAAGAAAAATATTTTTGTAAAATCCCGAGATAGTCAAGTACCTCAACTCGTAAATGAGACTATTTTAACGCTGCGAAAATTGTTGATTGATAAAAAAATCGAAGAGCTTCAGAATCAGGTGCAAGACAAAGAATTGCATCACGCTGAAATTCTAGAGGAAGTGATGAGCTACTACCAACTCAAGCAAGTGGTTTCTAAAAAATTAAATCGCGTAATCTAATTTCTAGAGGTCTGCTGGAATTTCACAGACAGGAATTGGCTGCATCTTATGCTGGTTTTGTCCATGTAGTTTTTTGTAAATCGCCAGGACTTCATTTTGTCTATCGGTGTTGTTTTCAGAAGTGCTATTCACGTGTTTCATAGCCCATTCCAATTCGTTGTAAGTAGCACCCATCTGATCTTCATCTGTGCGATCATCACCCCACAATCCGTCGGTTGGAGCAGCTTGTTGAATGGAATTGATAACCCCCAGCTTTTTAGCGAGTAAAAACACTTCTGATTTCATCAGATCAGCAATGGGACTAAGGTCTACTCCACCGTCTCCATATTTAGTATAGAAGCCAACGCCAAAATCTTCAATTTTATTTCCAGTTCCAGCAACTAAATAACGTTCTAGTGCTGCAAAATAATACAGTGTTGTCATACGTAAACGTGCACGTGTATTGGCTAAGCTCAAAAACTTATTCTCTTCGTCTGTAGTTGGAGGCAAAAGCTCTTGGAAACTTTCAAAAACCCCAGTCAGCGCCAGTGAATGATGACTTACATTAGGATATTTACTTTCGAGCCAAGCAATGTGTTCTTGAGCCCTTGATATTTGATTTTCTTCTTGATGAATAGGCATTTCTAGGCATAGTACAGGTTTTCCGGTTCGTGCACATAAAGTTGAGGTCAACGCAGAGTCGATACCACCAGACACACCTACTACAAAACCATTCATCCCAGATTTGTTCGCATAGTCGTTAAGCCATTTTACGATGTAGTCAATAACTTTTTCTGGTGATTTCATGTGTTTTAGCGATTTTTTGGATGTAACTTTGTATAAAATTAGGGAACTTATTCCGCACAAAAAATTTTTAGTAGCAGATGAATTCAAATTCGATATCATTTTTTTTAAAAGCGAGTTTTTGTATCGTTTTAATTGCCTTTTTCTCATCCTGTTCGGATGAAAATGCACTTGAGGCGGAAATTAACCTGATTCCTGTAACAATTGATATTGATCGTTTTGATCTGAAGTTTTATAATGCCACACCTGAGGAGTATGTCGAACTCAAAAAGTCATACCCTTACTTATTTCCTGAGCAATTTCCAGATAGTATATGGGTCAAAAGACAACGCGATAGTATTCAAACGCTTTTGCATGCAGAAATTAAAAATGTTTATCCTTCATTGGATCCTGTAAAAGAAGAGTTGGTTTCGCTTTATAAACACATTAAATATTATTTTCCACAAATACAAGATCCGCATATCGTTACAGTAGTTAATAATGTGGACTATCAAAGTAAAACAGTTTTTGCAGACTCGTTGTTAATCATCTCGCTGGACACCTATTTGGGGTCAAAAAACCATTGTATGAGGGTATCCCAAACTATATTGTTCAAGATATGGAGTTCCCTTATATGATGTCGCATATTGCAGATGAGATAGGAACTGCCTTAGTGAAAAGCCCTGCAAACAGAACCTTACTTGGTCAGATGATTTATTATGGAAAGAAATTATACCTGAAAGATCTCTTACTGCCTAAGGCTTCCGATTCTGTAAAAATCAGTTATTCTCAAGAACAAATAGATTGGGTCCACGACAACGAACGCTATATGTGGCAATATTTTATAGAAAACGAATTGCTCTATAAGACTCAATCTTCATTATTTCTCAGATTTATTGAGCCAGCACCTTTTTCAAAATTTTATTTAGAGATTGATAACGATACTCCGGGTAAAGTAGGTCAATGGATTGGATGGCAAATTGTTCGCTCCTATATGGAGAAGAACCCAGACGTTACTTTAGAAAAACTCTTTGAAACTCCAGCGATGGAATTATTCAACCAATCAAACTATAAACCCGCAAAATAAAAACATGGGAAAACAAACCAATATATCCATAGAAGTAGCCTTAGATGAAAATAAGATTCCAGAAAAAATTGTGTGGTCTGCACCTGATGGAGGAGTAAATGAAGAGGAGGCGCAAGCCTTATTGATGTCGTTGTGGGACGGGAAAAATCAAGAAACCCTTCGTATGGATTTATGGGTAAAAGACATGCCTATCGATCAAATGAATGTGTTTTTTCATCAATCGCTAGTGACCATGAGTCAAACTTTTTTACGAGCAACTCAAGATGAAAAGATGGCGGCTACTATGAATGATTTTTGCGATTACTTCGCTGAGAAATTAAACATCGATCGCGGGTAAAGATTCTTGATTGTTGAAATCTTCGTTCAATTGAGCGATGTAAGCTAAGAGCTCATCTCCACCAGTTCTGTGTAAGGACGAAGTGATGAAGTGTGGTGGAGCTTCTTCCCAAGCATGATCAAGCATTTTCTGAATATAAGCCTTTGACTTACGTTCAACTGCCATTGGTTTTTCCTTGTCTGCTTTAGTGAAAACAATAGCGAATGGAATGTAATTTGTTCCAAGATATTCCATGAACTCCAAATCAATGGGTTGCGGGTCGTGTCGGATATCAATCAAAACAAAGGCAGAAACCAATTGCCTTCTTTTATCAAAGTAGGTTGTAATTAATTTCTGAAAAGCTTTTTTTGATGTTTTGGAAGTTCGTGCGTAACCATATCCAGGTAAATCGACTAAGTACCATGACTTATTGATTTTGAAGTGATTGATTAGCTGTGTTTTTCCGGGTCTTCCAGAAGTTTTTGCAAGATTTTTGCGATCGCAAATAGAATTTATTAACGAAGATTTACCAACATTAGAACGGCCAATAAAGGCGTATTCTGGAACGAGTTCGTTTGGACATTTGGAAACATCCGTGTTACTGATAATGAATTCGGATGATGTGATTCGCATTGCTCCTAAAAGTTACGTTTCTTGAGCCACTCCAAAAGTTTTTCGTTGAATGTATCTGGATGTTCCATCATAGGAGCATGCCCACACTCTTTGATCCAATAGAGGTCAGAATCTGGTAATAGCTTGTGGAATTCGTCGGCTACATTGGGTGGAGTAACTTTGTCATTTTCTCCCCAAATTAGACCAGTAGGAATGTGCATTGTTGGCAAATCCTTAGCCATATTGTGGCGAATTGCACTTTTGGCGATTGCTAAAGTCCGTATGAGCTTATTTCGATCATTAACAACTTCAAAAACTTCGTCAACGATTTCTTTGCTAGCTACATCAGGATCAAAAAACACTTCCTGAGCCTTGGTTTTTATGTATTCGTAATCACCTCTTTTTGGGTAGCTTTCACCCATAGAGTTTTCGTATAAACCAGAACTACCTGCAAGAACAAGACCTTTACCAATTCTGGATGATTTTTCGCAAATACTAATCCAATATGGCCTCCAAGTGAGTTGCCTAGTAGAATGGCATTGTCAATTTTTTTAAAGGTTAAAAAGCTTTTCAGATAGTCCGAAAAAGTTTTAACATTCGTTTTGATTAATGGTAATTCGTATATCGGCAATTCAGGTATGAGAACCTTGTAGCCTTGCTTTGGGAAAAAATCTGCAACACCTGCGAAATTACTAAGTCCACCCATTAATCCATGTAGGATTACTATGGGTTGCCCCTCTCCAATTTCGCTGTATTTGAAATCCCCTTCTTCTGTAAATTTTTTTTCCATGCTAGATGTCGCTCTAGGTACTTGTGAGCCGACAAATATAGTTAATATTAACCGATTCACTCTTATTTATTTAACTCTTATAGCTCAAGCCTTTGCTGTGGTTGGGATTGGAAACTTATCAACAAAGTGGTATTAAGTGGAAAATTGTGGGAAATATATTTTATATTTGATTATTCAATTCGCAAACAATTAAGATGCAGCACTTTATTGGG
>JGI20154J14316_10001338_pt1 | contig 21702 bp, 21 predicted proteins | sample COG_04_FD_14316 | JGI IMG/M metagenome (IMG submission 14316)
GTTGAATGTTTTGATTTTCAAAGCGGAGCTTTGTGGGATCAGTGCAGCTAATCTTTAATAGCATTGAATGTTTTGATTTTCAAAGCGGAGCTTTGTGGGATCAGTGCAGCTAATCTTTAATAGCATTGAATGTTTTGATTTTCAAAACGGAGCTTTGTGGGATCAGTGCAGCTAATCCTTAATAGTATTGAATGTTTTGATTTTCAAAGCGGAGCTAGATTAGGAACTACAAAGTCAATTCTTTCGAGGTCACAACAATTAAAAGCAACGTTCAAAAAGGACGTGACTTTATGTTATGTTTAAAGTAGAGCTATTTTAGGTTTACCCCATAACTCTTTTTATATATTTTTAATTTCTTCTTTTCCATTACTGTGTAAGGCAAATCTACCTTTATCTCTAGCATGAACTACTTCTTTTTCTGTCCAAGGCCATCCACCAAATTGAGTTTTACCATAATCGCTCATAGCTTTTCTAATTTCTTCCTGAGTATTCATTACAAAAGGACCGTGCTGTACTATTGGCTCTCCAATTGGTTTCCCCTCAAGAATTAAAAAGTATGCAGCTTCGTTTCCATTCTGAATTACTATATTTTCACTAGCTTCAAGTTCTATAATTTGATGCGATGAAATTGTTTTACCTTCTAATTTAATGGTATCTCCTTTATAAAAGAAAACAGAACGATTTGCATCACTATTTGTTTTAGGAAAAATCCAATTGGCACCAGCTTCCATCTTTACAGTGTATACACCTACTGAATTGTCTGGGTTTGCTGCCCAAGAATCAGGATTAGGTTCTAAAGCATTAATTGTATTTATTTTACCTGCAATAACCTCAATTGAAGTTGTTCTGTTTAATTCATCTTTATAATTAATTAGAGGGATATCCTCATTCCATAACATTTTGAAATGTGGTTCTACCATTTTGGAAACTTTAGGCAAGTTCAACCATATTTGGAAAATTTCCAATGTGTTGTCTTTATCTTTGTTGATTAAAGGAAACATCTCAGAATGTTGAATGCCTTTACCTGCAGTCATCCATTGTACATCACCTGCCATAAATCGACCAGCAGCACCAAGAGAGTCTGAATGGTCTACAACTCCTTCTTTATTGATGGTAATGGTTTCAAATCCCCTATGAGGATGATACGGGAAGCCTGGAATTTTACTACCATGATACATACTCCAACCGTCTTTTTTATTGAAATCTTGACCAATATTTCTTCCTTTTAACGCTTCATGGTTTACCCCCATTTGAGAGTTACCCATTGGATATTGATCTCTATGATAAGCACAAAATAAAAATGGATCTTGAGTTTCCCAAGTAAAACCTAGTGGCTTTATGTTTTTTATTATCGATTTGTTCATTTATTTAGATTTAAAGAACCCTGCAATATTATGGGATACTTTCTGTATTAATTGGAGAGCATTTTTTTTACAATTCCAGATATAGTTTTACCATCGGCTTTTCCCGCTAGCTGACTATTGGTCAATCCCATAACTTTACCCATATCTTTCATAGAGTTTGCTCCAGTTTTACTAATTATTTCAGCCACCACTATTTCAACCTCATTTTCACTCATTTGTTTGGGTAAAAATTGTGAAATGATACCAGCTTGTTCTAATTCTGGTATTGCCAAATCTTCTCTATTCTGTTCTGAAAAAATGGAAGCACTATCCTTTCGCTGTTTTACTAATTTTTGCAATATCTTATTTTCATCTATTTCGTTTAATTCAGACAATGATCCGCTAGTTTTTAATAAAATCAATTCAGATTTAACTGCACGTAATGCAGCTAATGCTTGTTGATTTTTTTCTTTCATTGCGTTTTTTATCGCTTCCATTAATTTTTTTTCTAAGCTCATTATTTTTTATATTTTATCATTTCAAAGATAGTTATATTTCTATTATTTGTTTTATTTCATAAAATGATAAGGACAATATATTACAAAAAAATGCAAGACTTCTATTTAAAGAAATCTTGCATTTGTTTATTTAAGTTTAAGAATTTAATCTAAACTTTTACCACCACCTGTTTGTATAACAGTACTCATGTTTCTCCAACCTAGTTGAGCAACTAAAGATCCATTATCTCCTTCATCATATTGATCACATCAGAATCATTTCTGTTTCCTATTTGAGCTACAACACTTCCATTAAATCCTCCTTGATAAACATAAATACAAAAAAATGCGCAAGACCTATATAAATATCTACCTTGCACATTTCTTAATTATAAACTATGCCTTATAAAGTATAATACTTTTAAAAACCTACAATTATTATGATTTAATATTTTTTTGCATTGCCTTTTTGAAGTTAAAAAAAATATCAATCTACATTGTCATGCAAAAAAGAATTATTGGAACGCAAATCTAATTCATTATCATCATCTGTATTTAATGAAGTTCTTGATAAGTTAGATTCTTGATTTGATGTTTCATCCAATTCTATACCCATTCGTTTGTAAGCCGGTTGCTTTTCAATTTCATCAATATGAGAAAGTTTGTTATTAAACTTATAATTAAACTCTTTCATTTGTCTTTTTCTAATTTCTGTACGTTCACTTAACAATTTAGAAATTGGCGTATTTAAAGGATCTTCTGGCTCGTTATCTTCTTTATTATTTCGTTCTGGAACAGCTATTGTTCTAGTTTCGAAAACAATTTCTTCATCACTAATCTCATCTTCAGAATCTAANGGTTTAGCATCATTTAAATGATCTTCCACTTCTTGATAGTTGTCCAAACTATAGGTNATGGTTTGCTCTTTAGTTACTTCAGTAATAGGAGCTACTTCTACATGATCATTCACTTCAATTTCTTCAATACCAGAAATCATTGTCTCNAACTTTCTTGNATTTTCACGATGTGGTTCATTTATTTCAAAAGTCTTTTCAGAAGNAGTATTTACCTCTAAATCAAACATTAATATTTGNTCCTCAGGAGTCTCGATATTTCTATTAACTTCTGTAAATTCATCTTCAACACTTTCTTCTACTATTGAATCTACTATAGTAAAATCTTCAACATTAATCTCATTAATATTTACTTCTTGAAATTCAGCCAAATGATGTATGTCAATTTCTTCAAAATTAACTTCTAAATTTTTCAATGAATCAGATGTCTCAACGAAATCTTCAAACGGAATGGTTTTTTTTGAAATAACAACCTCTTTAACTTCTTCCAGAAGCGAATGTCTAATTATTGGCTCTTCAAAATTATTTATACTTGGCTTATCAATAGTTTTATTAGAAATGGAATCAACATTAGATAAAGTTTTATCAGCTACTAAAACTTGTTCTACTCGCTGTTCACCGTCAAGAATATGAATTACTTTTTTAGATTCTGTATTTACAATATCGTTTTGTTGTTCTACATTAAATCCTGTAGCAATAACTGTAATAGCTACAGCATCTTCTAAAGATTCGTCATCACCAACACCCATAATAATATTAGCACCGTGCCCAGCCTCACTCTGGATAAAGTCACTAATCTCTCCAATCTCATCAATAGTAATTTCTTCTATACCAGAAACAATTAACAACAACACATTTGTAGCTCCTTTAATTTTGTTATCATTTAACAATGGAGAATCTAATGCTTTTGAAATTGCTTCGGAAGCTCTATTTGTACCACTTGCACTAGCACTTCCCATAATCGCAGTTCCACTATTTGAAAGTACTGTTTTCGCGTCACGTAAATCAATGTTTTGTGTATAATGATGTGTAATTACTTCTGCAATCCCCCTAGCTGCAGTTGCTAATACTTCGTCTGCTTTAGAAAAGCCAGCTTTAAAACCTAGATTACCATAAACATCGCGTAGTTTATTGTTATTAATTACTATAAGAGAATCAACATTATCTCTTAATCTTTCTACCCCAATATTTGCTTGTTGATTTCTCATTTTACCTTCAAACTCAAAAGGTATGGTTACGATCCCAACAGTAAGAATATTTAAATCCTTTGCCATTTTAGCGATAATAGGTGCTGCACCAGTTCCAGTTCCACCACCCATTCCAGCTGTTATAAATAACATTTTGGTATTTGTTGTTAGCATCGCTTTAATATCTTCCATACTTTCAACAGCAGACTGTTCTCCTATTTCAGGATTTGCTCCAGCTCCTAAACCTTCTGTTAGTGTTACACCTAATTGAATTTTATTAGGTACAGGGCTGCTATCTAAAGCTTGAGAGTCTGTATTGCAAATAACAAAATCCACACCATTTATTCCTTGACTAAACATGTGATTGATTGCGTTGCTACCTCCTCCTCCAACTCCAATGACTTTAATTACATTGGATTGGTTTTTTGGCATATCGAACTGAAAACTGTCCATTTGATTGTTGCTACTCATAATTTCATTTTTGTGAGGTTGTTAGTTTCTTTTATTATGATATTTTATATCTTCATTATTCTGCGTTATCTAAAAAATCTTTAAGGTTTTCAACCCATTTATCGAAAAATCCTTTTCGTTTTGGTGCCGGTATTTCTTCGTTGGTTAACGACTCTAATTCTTCATTAATTTCTTCTTCCTGAACTTCATTTATTTTAGTATTCTCCAATCCATTTAAAACCAATCCAACTGCAGTTGCATACATCGGACTGGTAACTTCACTATCACTATCACCTGCCATATGCTCATTAGGAAAACCAACACGAGTATCCATTCCTGTTATATACTCTACCAATTGTTTTAAATGTTTTAATTGAGCTCCTCCTCCAGTTAACACAATCCCCGCTATTAGTTTTTTCTTTTGATCCTCATGACCATAATTTTTAATTTCTAGATACACTTGTTCAACAATCTCAATTACTCGAGCATGAATTATTTTTGAAAGGTTTTTAAGGGTAATTTCTTTAGGCTCTCTTCCCCTTAATCCAGGGATAGATACAATTTCATTATCTTTATTTTCTCCTGGCCAAGCTGATCCAAATTTAATTTTAAGCAATTCGGCTTGTTTTTCAATGATGGAGCAACCTTCTTTAATATCTTCAGTTATAACATTTCCTCCAAAAGGGATTACTGCAGTATGCCTGATAATTCCATCTTTAAATATTGCCAAATCGGTTGTTCCACCACCAATATCGATCAATGCAACGCCTGCCTCTTTTTCTTCAATTCCCAATACTGCATTTGCAGAAGCCAATGGTTCTAATGTGATACCAGAAAGAGTTAAACCCGAGCTCTTTATACACCTCCCAATATTTCTAATAGAAGTAACTTGACCTACAACAACATGAAAATTGGCCTCTAACCTGCCTCCATACATTCCTATCGGTTCTGTTATTTCATTTTGCCCATCAACTTTAAAATCTTGCGGCAGTACATGAATTATTTCTTCACCAGGTAACATTACTAATTTATGAACTTGATTACACAAGTTTTCAATATCAAGCTCATCAATTACAATATCGCTATCTTTTCTAGTGATGTAATCGCTATGTTGTAAACTTCTAATGTGTTGTCCTGCGATTCCTACAATTACATCAGAAATTTTCATTCCTGATGAAGTCTCTGCATCTTGGACTGCTTGTTGAATGGATTGAATGGTTTGTGTTATGTTATTTACAACTCCACGATGAACTCCTAAACTTTTAGACTTACCAAGACCTAAGATTTCAAGTTTATCATATTCATTGTACTTACCAATCATGGCAACAATCTTGGTAGTACCAATATCTAATCCAACTGCTATTTTATTATCCTCCATTTGTTTCCTTTTTTGTAGCTACAACTTGATCTTTAAAATTTAAATTAATCAAACTATAATTATCAAGTAAACTATCTTTCTTAGTTAGTTTGTAAAAAGCTTTAAATTTTTGAAATTTAGTTTCTATACCTTCAGATTTTCCAAAAAACACTTTAAATTCTTTCTTTCGAATCCTAAGGAAAACATCTCCTTCTTTCGTAACATCTAAACCAACAACATATTCCTTCATAAACTCATCATTAATTATTTTTTTAACTAATTCTGTTACCTCCGGGTATTGACTTTCTGACATTCCAGTAATAATTGGAACTCTTGCTGAGTATACTGATGACAATGGCATGTTTTTCCCATCTTCATCCAAATAAAAATTTGGATTTCCTTCAACCCTAGCTAAAGGTCTTCTTTGTATAACTTTCACTCCTAAAACCCCATCAATTGTAACGAAAATATCTGCATTTTTAATCATTGGGTTTTCTAACAATCTTTTTTCCATCTTATTCAAATCTAAAGTTTCTTTACCGATACTTTTAGCACTGTCCTTATTTTGTATTAACATTTTATTAACCATATCTTCAGTGATAAATAATCGGTTTTCTTCTTTAAATTCTATGTCAATTTTAGTAATTTTTCTAACTTCATTTCTTTGTTTACTGAATCCAAACATAAAAACGATAAAACCCGTAATGACTAAAAATTTTATGACACCCCAGTTAATCTTCATCTTTCAAATATTTTGTTATAGATTCTACTTCAACTCCAATATCTCCAGCACCTACCATTAATTTAACTTTACAATTAGAGTTCTTAACTTCTATAAAAAGATCTTCTTTAGCTACTATTTTTTTATTCTCATTTGCTATTTTATCAAGTAACCATTTTGATGAAATTCCTTCAATTGACTCTTCTCTTGCAGGATATATTTCTAATAATATCACTTCATCAAAACGAGATAAACTTTTCGCAAATTCAGTTCCAAAATCCTTGGTGCGAGAAAATAAATGCGGTTGAAAAACAATTAACTTTCTATTTTGAGGATACATTTCGGTAACCGCTTGATGAATCGCGTCAATTTCGGTAGGATGGTGTGCATAATCATCAATTAATACTAAATTTTCAGTTTTTATTTTATAAGAAAATCTTCTTTTCACTCCCTTAAAATTCTGTAAAGCGTTGGGCAGACAATCGANTGGGGCTCCTACTAAAATTGCCATACCCAATGCGGTAACAGCATTAAACATGTTATGACGACCCGGTAAATGAAATTGCAAATCTTTAATTTCTTCAGAAGGTGTTTTTAAATCAAAAACATAGCTTCCATTTTCTATTCTAACATTTCTAGCTTCAAAATCTGCGTTTTCAGTTGCAGAAACAGTTTTTCCTTCTAATGGAAGCCCCGTTTTAAATAATAAGTTATTAGAATCTGGAACTAATTTTGAAAAATCTACAAAAGTGCTTTCTAATTCTGAAATGGAACCATAAATATCTAAATGATCAGCATCCATGGAGGTAATACAAGCTATAGTAGGTCTTAAATGAAGAAAAGAACGATCAAATTCATCGGCTTCAACAACCATTATTTCACTTCCTTTATAAATAAGATTTGAGTTATAATTTTCAGTTACACCACCTAAAAAAGCAGTTACCTGCATATTGCAACTCGCGAGTAAATGACCTAAAATAGCTGAAGTGGTAGTTTTTCCGTGGGTTCCAGCAACCGCTAAACAAATACTGTTTTTAGATATTTCTCCAAGTAATTCTGAACGTTTCACAACCCTGTATTCTTTAGCGTTTAACCAAGAAAGAATAGTATTGTTTTTGGATATTGCTGGTGTACAAACGATAAGCGTTTTTTTATTGTTTTGTATAAGTTCTGGTATCAACGAAACTTCATCTTTAAATTGAATAGCAATCCCTTCTTCAATCAAGGTACTTGTAATCTCTGAAGGAGTTTTATCATAACCAAAAACTTTTTTACCTTCTAAATTAAAATACCTAGCCAGCGCACTCATACCGATACCTCCAATACCTATGAAATAAAAATTATCTATGTTTGTAATGCTATTCATTTAATTATTAATTAATCTTTTTCTTCTTTTAATAATTTCTCAATTTCTGCTACTATTTCTTCTGTTGCATCTGGTTTCCCTAGTGATTTACATTTTTTTGATAATTGTAATTGAATATCTTCTGAATTAAATAACCTATAAAATTCATCTTCAAATTGCGTATCTAAATCTTTTTCTGCAATTAAAATTGCTGCTCCTTTAGCGCTAATGGATTTTGCATTTTTTGTTTGATGATCTTCTGATACATTTGGTGAAGGAATAAAAATAGTAGGTTTTCCCACCAAGCATAATTCTGAAACTGACAATGCACCAGCTCTAGAAATTATAAAATCAGAAGCTGCATATGCCAAATCCATTCTATTTAAAAAAGCATGAACATGAACATTTCCAAATTCCTTTTCTTTATAAGATTCGAAATAATAACTACCGCATTGCCAAATGACTTGTAAACCTAATTTTGAGAAGAAATCTAAAGAAGAATTAATCAAAATATTAATTCTTCTTGCTCCCAGACTTCCTCCTAAAACTAGAAGTGTCTTTTTCTGAGAATCTAGCTTAAAAAACGAAATAGATTCTTCCCGTTTATTAGAGACATCCAACAAATCTTGTCTTACTGGATTACCAGTTAACCTTATTTTTTCAGAAGGAAAATAGAGTTCCATACCATCGTAAGCAACACATATTTTTTTCACCTTAGCACTTAACCATTTATTAGTAATTCCCGCATAAGAGTTTTGTTCTTGGATCAAACAGGGTATTCCTTTATTGGAGGCCACTTTTAATAATGGTCCACTTGCATATCCTCCAGTCCCGATTGCTAAATCGGGTTGAAATGATCTTATTATTTTTCTAGATTCCCATAAACTTAAAATAAGTTTTAAAGGAAATATTAAATTTTTTAAAGAAAAACTTCGTTGTATTCCAGAAATCCAAAGTCCTTTTATAGCATAACCCGATTGAGGAACTTTATCCATTTCCATTCTATCATTAGCTCCAACAAATAAAAATTCAGCACCTGGATATCGCGATTTTAACTCATTCGCAATAGCAACTGCTGGATAAATATGACCTCCAGTTCCTCCACCTGATATGATAAATTTATATGGCTTCACTTAATATATCTAAAGGGTTTTCTTCTTGATTTTCAGTTTTTATAACTTCTCTTTTTGCACTAACACTTAACACCATTCCTATAGCCATGCAAGTCATCCAAATAGATGACCCGCCACTGCTAATAAGTGGTAAAGTTTGGCCTGTAACAGGAAATATTTCTACAGCAACTGCCATATATTTACCAAAGCAACAAATACGATTGGAAGGCCTACTCCAATAACTAATAATTTTCCAAATATTGTTTTTGCTTTATGAGCTACAATTACAAATCTAAATAGTAGTAACATATACAAAGACATTAAAAATAAGGAACCAACAAGTCCAAATTCTTCCACAATTATTGCGTAAATAAAATCGGAAGAAGATTGCGGCAAAAAGTTTTTTTGAATACTTTTTCCTGGACCTAATCCTGTAATACCTCCCGAAGCAATTGCAGCTTTTGCTTTATCAATTTGATAATCTGCTTCCGTTTCTTCACCATTCGTAAAATTATCAATCCTGCTCATCCAAGTATCAACCCTATTGGGAAATAAACTTGGAAATGCTTTAGCTGAAACAACAAATAATGATAGAAACAGAACGCCTGCAAACAGAATTATTAATAAATACTTTATAGGATAACCTCCTATAAAAACCAATATAGAAATCATCGAAAAAATTATTGCTGCCGTAGAAAAATTAGCAGGTAATATTAATGCCAATACCATAAATATGGGAAGCCAAAGAGGTAATAATGTTTCTTTAAATGTAACTGTTTTATCTTTTATTCTTGCTAAATATCGCGCTACATAAGTAAAAAGCACTACCGAAGCAAGTGTTGAACTTTGAAAAGTAAACCCAACAAATGGTATGCGTATCCAACGGCTAGCATTTGCACCTTCAATAGTAGTGCCTTGAGTCATTGTTACAACCAACAAAATCAGTACTATGGGTAATGCTATAACAGATAAGCCTTTAAAATAATGGTAAGGAACTTTATGTACTCCAAATAAAATCACAAAACCTAAAACCAAATGAGCAAAATGTTTTAAAAGAAATTTTAGTGTATTTCCATCTCCATACAAATATGCCAAACTACTACTAGAGCTATACACTGGTAAAAACGAAAATAATGCCAACAAAGAAACAACAGCCCAAATAGTCTTGTCTCCTTTTATATGTTGAAATACATTTTTCATTTTAAAATCTTAACTAATTAAAATATGATTATAGATTGCGTACTGCGCTTTTAAATTGCCTTCCTCTATCCTCATAGTCTTCAAACAAATCGAAACTAGCACAAGCAGGTGATAACAATACTGCATCACCTCTTTTAGAAAGGCGGTAAGCAACCTTCACAGCATCTTCCATCGAATGAGTTTCTACCATAATATCAACTACATTTCCAAAGGCTCTTATAATTTTATCATTGTCTAAACCTAAGCAAATAATTGCTTTTACTTTTTCATTTACTAGTGGAAATAATTCACTATAATCATTTCCTTTATCAACACCGCCTACAATCCAAACAGTGGGAGCTTCCATGCTATCTAAAGCATAAAATGTTGCATTTACGTTGGTACCCTTAGAGTCATTAATGTATTTAACATTGTTGATCTTTAATACGTTTTCTAAACGGTGTTCTACACCTTGAAAATTCTCTAAACTTCTTCTAATAGTTTCTTTTCTAATACTTAGTAACTTTGAAACGGTTGAAGCAGCCATTGCATTTTTTGTATTGTGCTGGCCTTGTAAACCTAGTTTTGGTATTGGCATAATAAATGGGTTGTTATCTATAGTTATTATTAATTCGTTATTTTTTATAAATGCACCTTTTTCTAATTCTTTTTTTACCGAAAAAGGCAGTAATTGAGATTTAATTGTTTTTTTTGAAATCCATTCATTTATCTTATCATCATCTGCATCATAAATAAAATAATCATCTTTTGTCTGATTCATTACAATCCTAAATTTTGAATCTACATATGAGTCATAATCATTTCCATACCTATCTAAATGGTCTGGTGAAAGATTCGTTAAAACTGCTATGTGTGGGATAAAATCTTTAATTCCATCCAACTGAAAACTACTTAATTCCAACACATATGTATCAATAGGTTCAGTTGCAACTAACTCAGCAAAACTTTTGCCAATATTCCCGGCTAAGGCAACATTCTTTCCAGCATCTTTTAAAATTTGGTATGTCATAGTTGCAACGGTAGTTTTACCATTACTTCCTGTAATTCCAATTAAAGTTGCATTAGTATATTTTGCAGCAAATTCAATTTCAGAAATAACAGCAATTCCCTTTGTTTTCAACCTCAATACAATTGGAGTATTATCTGATATACCAGGACTTTTCATTACCAGGTCTGCCGAAAGAATTAAAGTTTCTGAATGAACTTCTTCTTCCCAATTAATCTCATGATGTAAAAGAACTTGTTTGTAGCAATTTTTAATTTTTCCATAGTCCGAAACAAAAACTTCAAACCCTTCTTTTTTTCCTAAAATAGCTGTCCCAACTCCACTTTCCCCGGCTCCTAGTATGACTAATTTTAACTTTTTATTCACTTTAATTCTTTCTATCTTATATATACTTATCTAATTTTCAAAGTAGCAATTGTTAGAATTGCTAGAAATATTCCAACAATCCAGAATCTGGTAACAATTTTACTTTCGTGAAAACCTGATTTTTGATAATGATGATGCAGTGGTGACATTTTAAATATCCGCCTTCCTTCACCAAATTTTTTTTTGGTGTATTTAAACCATCCCACCTGCATCACGACCGATAGGTTTTCAATTAGAAAAACTCCACATAATATTGGAATTAACCACTCTTTGCGAATTGCAATTGCTATTACAGCTATAATTCCTCCGATCGTTAGACTACCGGTATCACCCATAAAAACTTGAGCTGGGTATGCATTATACCATAGAAATCCAATTAGAGCTCCTACAAAAGACATGATAAAAATAGTAAGCTCTCCAGTATTAGGGATATACATGATATTGAGATAATCCGAAAAAATAACATTGCCAGAGACCCATGCAAATAGCGCCAACGTAACTCCAATTATTGCGGAGGTACCAGCAGCTAAACCATCAATTCCATCAGTAAGATTAGCACCATTAGAAACTGCAGTTATGATAAATATTATGATAGGAATAAAAATCAACCAAACATAATCCCTAGCTTCTTCTCCTACCCAACTAATTAAGCTTTCGTAATTAAATTCGTTTTCCTTTACAAAAGGAATGGTAGTCAATAAAGTTTTTTCTTCAGGGTAAAACTCAGGCATTCTATTTCCTGAAACATTTTCAATAGAATTAGCAGCAGTAACTTTTTGCCTCTTTACAGTTATATCACTGTGAAAATACATGGTAGTACCCACTATAATCCCTAAACCAACTTGTCCTATTACTTTAAACTTTCCTGAAAGACCTTCTTTGTTTTTTTTGAATATTTTTATATAATCATCTATAAAACCAATAATTCCCATCCAAACAGTTGTAACCAATAATAATACAACATAGATATTCTCAAGTTTTGCAAAAAGCAAGACTGGAATGATGGTCGCTAAAATGATAATAATTCCACCCATAGATGGTGTTCCAGCTTTTTCAATTTGTCCCTCTAGACCAAGGTCTCGTATTGTTTCACCAACTTGCTGTTTTCTTAAAAATTTAATAATCTTTTTTCCATAAATGATTGCTATTAATAATGAAAATAGGACCGCCAATGCCGCTCTAAAAGTTAAAAACTGAAAGAGCCCTGCACCTGGAAATTGATAGGTTTTTTCTAAATAGTCAAATAGATAATACAGCATAAATTATTTATTTAGCGCTTTTAATAATTCATTTATAATTTTAAAATCGTCAAAACCGAACCGTTCTCCTTTTATTTCTTGATAGGTTTCATGACCTTTACCAGCAATTAGAATAATATCACCTTCGTTCGCCAACTGACAAGCAGCTTTAATCGCTTGTTTCCTATCTGAAATAGAGATTGTTTTACTAAAATATTCTCCAGGAACTCCTTTTTCTATAGCATCAATTATAGTTGCAGGATTTTCATTTCTTGGGTTATCACTTGTAAAAATCACTTTGGTACTAAGTGCCGCAGCTATAGCTCCCATTTTTGGCCGTTTAGAAATATCTCTATCTCCACCACAACCAACAACTGTAATTAATTCTTCATTTTTGGTTCGGATTGTATTAATAGTTTCTAATACATTTTTTAAAGCATCAGGGGTATGAGCATAATCGACAATTGCTGTTATATTTTTTTTAGAAATCAAATACTGAAACCTACCCTCAACACTTTCAAGTTCACTCATTAATTGTAACGTATTTAAGGTTTCTAATCCTAATAAATCGGCAGCTCCATAAATTGCTAATAAATTATATGCATTAAAACTCCCTATTAGCTTCACCCATAATTCTTGATTGTTTATTTTTAATAACAATCCATTGAATTGGTTCTCTAATACCTGAGCCTTGTAATCTGCTATCGATTTTAATGCATATGTATGAGTTTTAGCATTGGTATTTTGAAGCATAACTTTACCGTTCTTATCATCAATATTCGTTAAAGCAAAAGCTGTTTTAGGGAGCTGATCAAAAAACATTTTCTTAACATCTCTATATGCAGCAAAATCATTATGATAATCTAAATGGTCATGAGATAAATTGGTGAATATTCCTCCTTCAAATTTTAACCCTTCAGTTCGTTTTTGATGTATACCGTGAGAACTAACCTCCATAAAACAAAACTCCACACCTTTTTCTACCATTTCTTTTAAATACCTATTAATCGTCAAAGAGTCTGGCGTAGTATGAGTAGTTCCGTATTGTTTATGATCTACCATTATTTTCACGGTAGAAAGCAAACCTACTTTATAACCCGCTTTTTTAAACAATCGAAATAGTAAAGAAGTGATGGTTGTTTTTCCATTGGTTCCTGTCACCCCAATTAACTTTAGGTCGTCTGAAGGATTTTCATAATAATTGGCTGCTAAAAAAGATAGTGCCTTATGGGAATTAGCTACTTGTACATAGGTTATTCCATTGATTATTTCTTTAGGAAATACTTCACAAATTATTACTAAAGCACCTAAATCTGTTGCCATTTTTATAAAATCATGACCGTCAGATAATGCACCTCTAATCGCTACAAAAACATCATTGAGTTGAATCTTTCTAGAATCGAATTCAATATTTCTAATAGCTACCGAAGTATTTCCTATCACTTTATCGATAGCTACTTTATACAATATGTCTTTGAGTTGTATCACGATAAGTTGAGTGTAATTAGTTTGCCTTTTTTTATTTTTTCACCAATTTTTAACGATTGTTTAAATACTGTACCATTTCCAACTATTCGAACCTCTAATCCTATATTCTCTAATAACGAAACTGCATCCATGCCGGCCATACCTATCACATTTGGAATTTCAAAAATCTCTTTCTGAACTTTTAGATAATAGGATTCATAGTCATTAACTACCAAAAAATCTTTGGATTCTATATCAGATATTTCAGTTATTAATGGAGAAACTGTAAATATTTTTTGAGCGATACGTTTAAACACTGGTCCTGAAACATCGGCACCATAATATCCTTTTTTTGTACTTGGCTTATGTATAATAACAATACAAGAATACTTTGGATTTTCAGCTGGAAAGTAACCTGCAAAAGAAGAAATATATCTTTTATTCTCCTTCCAATCTGGCATCCAATATTCAGTTTGTGCGGTACCTGTTTTTCCAGACATTGAGAAATAAGGGGAGTACAATCTTTTTCCAGTTCCTCTTTCGACAATGTTTTTTAATATATTTTGAATTTCAGAAATTGTTTTTTCAGATGCTAATTTTGGATTGGTCACTTCCTTTTCAAAAGTTGCAATTGTCTGATTCCAAGCACGAACTTTTCTTATAAACCTTGGTTTTACCATAATACCATTATTAGCAATCGCATTATAAAAATTAAGTGTTTGTAATGGAGTTAATCTTAAGTTATACCCATAGGCAATGGACGGCAATGCATTTTTACTCCATTTTGAATGACCTGGCTCCGGTATCATGGGCTTCCCTTCTCCTTTAATTGGAATACCAATTGTATCTGCTAAGCCAAAGGATTTAATTCGATCAATAAACTTGTTAGGACTGTCTTTATAACCCTCATCTATGATAGTTGCTAATCCTATATTGGAAGAAACTTCCAAAGCTTTGGCTGCCGAAATTTCACCATAGCCTCCAGTATGAGAATCAAAAATTCTTCTCCCATAAAAAGTCTTAACACCTCTTTTCGTGTCTACTACGCTACTAGTATCAATTATTTCATCTTCTAAAGCAGCCATCAAGGCAGCAACTTTAAATGTGGATCCAGGCTCATGAGATTCTCCAACAGCATAATTTATTTTTTCGTAATAAGTACCTTTATTAGTTCTGCCTAAATTTGAAACAGCCTTAATTTCTCCTGTAGCAACTTCCATAACAATTACACAACCATGTTCCGCCTCATAATACTCCAATTGTTTTAACAACGAATGATGCGCTATATCTTGAATATTTACATTGATAGTCGTTATGACATCGTATCCATCTACTGGCTCTACTTCATTTTCATCAAAGACAGGCTTCCATTGACCTTTTGCAATTTTTTGTTTTAAGCGTTTACCGTCTTTTCCTCTTAAATATTCATCATAAGCTCCCTCTAATCCAATATTATAGACTCCAGTTGTTCCTTTTTTTTCATTACCTACCAAACGTTCCGCTACTTTCCCAATAGGATGTTCTCTAACATTAGTTTGTTTTACAATTAAGCCTCCCTTATAGGGCCCTAATTTTAATAATGGAAAATTCTTTATTTTTATATAATCTGAATATCCCAAATTTTTAGCAACTAACATGTACCTATTTTTATTAGTTCTTGCCTTTTTAAATTTGCCTATATAATAAGAACTTGGTTTGCCAAACATCGCAGACAACTCACTAGCAAGAGGAGAAAGATATTCTTTAAAGTTTGCCTTAGAAACTGTTACCGCATCAAAACGTATTTCGTATTTAGGAACAGATGTAGCTAGTAAACTACCGTCATCTGCATAAATATCACCTCTGCTTGAAGGAATTAACCAATTCTTCACAGTATTCTTTTTTGCTAAGTCTCGATATTTTTCACCATCAACGAATTGAATGTTAATAATTTTAACAGCAATTAGAATCGCAAAGAGTAACATACCTCCAGCGATAAAATATAAGCGGTTTAATATGTTCTTCTCTGCTGTTGGCAACTGCTAATCCTTTTTAGTTATTATTATTTTTTGAGGCGGAGTTTCTGAGGGCACTAAGCCTTTCTTCGCCATATCTGAAATTATTTTTGTTTCCATTTTTGCTTGCATAAAAATCATTCTAACATCTACAAATTCACTTTTTATCTCTTTTACTTCATTATTTAACTGTGCAATTCTATAAACCTTTTTATCTGCTCGATGTGAACTCGCTATCACGATTAGAGATAATGTAGAAAGGAAAAAAATAAAACGCCAATTTTTAAAAGCATCGTCGCTAATCAAAAATTTACCCTTCAATAAATTATAAAAGCCTTTTTTCATAACTTTTCAGCAACACGGAGTTTTGCACTCCTAGCCCTATTATTTTGTTTGACCTCCTCTTTTGTTGGAATTTCAAATTTTCCTATTCTTTTAAATGGAACCACTACTTTTCCAAAAACATCTTTTTCTGGTTCTCCTTCAAAAAGACCATTTCGCATAAAGCGTTTTACCAATCTATCTTCTAAAGAATGATATGACAACAAACTTAGTCTTCCCTTTGCCTTTAAAACTTCTTCCGTTTGTATTAAAAATTCTTTTAATGCCTCTAACTCTTGATTTACTTCAATTCGAATCGCTTGATAAATTTGAGCCAATACTTTGTTTTCTCGATGTGTTGGCAAAAACCTACCCAACGCTTTTTTTAGTTCCTCACTCGAAATAATTGGTGATTGCTGACGTACTTCAACGATCAATCTTGCCATTCCTGCAGCGGCCCTTAATTCACCATACTGAAAAAGAACATTCTTTATTTTTTCTTCAGGATATTTATTAATTACATCATAAGCAGAAAAAGTAGCATTCTGATTCATCCTCATATCTAAATCTGCTGAAAACCGAGTTGAAAAACCTCGTTCAGCTTCATTAAACTGATGGGATGAAACTCCAAAATCACCTAATATCCCATCCACTTCTTTAATACTATGAGATCGCAAAAAATGTTTTAAATACCTGAAATTTTCATTGATCAATAAAAACCGAGGATCATCTATTGTATTTCGCAATGCATCCCGATCTTGATCAAAAGCGATCAATCTTCCATTTTCTCCCAATCTTTCTAATATTTCTCGAGAATGACCTCCTCCTCCAAAAGTTACATCTACATATATGCCATTGGAATGGATATTGAGACCATCAACAGTTTCGACTAGCAATACTGGTCTATGATACTCCATTATTTGTGTCGTTTTCATCACCCATTACTTCTTCAGCCAAATCAGCAAAGTCAATGGCAGCTTCGTTAATAGCCTGTTCATATTGGTTTTTATCCCAAATTTCAATAATATTTATTGCAGAAGAAATCACTATTTCTTTATCTATTCCCGCAAAAGAAGACAGGTCTTTAGGAATTAATAGTCTTCCTGCAGCATCTAGTTCTACTGTTTTAACACCAGCAGTAAACCTTCTGATGAAATCATTGTTTTTTCTACTAAAACGATTCAGTTTCCCCATTTTTTCCATCAATAATCTCCATTCCTCTAAGGGATATAATTCTAGGCAAGGCTGAAATACAGCTCTTTTTATAACAAAGCCATCTGTCGAAACAGGAGCTATTTGCTTTTTTAATGCAGCAGGAACCATCACACGACCTTTAACATCAGCTTTGCACTCGTATGTCCCAATTAGATTGAACATTAAGAAATTGTTTTAATAATTATATATTCAAATATATAGAACTTTTACCACATTTTACCACTAATTACCACATTGTTAATAAGTTTTACCACTTAAGTATCAATAATTTATATGATTTTGAGTTTCAAGACTTTGCGATTTATTGAAAGTTGAAAATAAAAATGCTTACTTTTGTAATTCATAATTCAAGCCCTAAAATGAATCATCAATTAAAAAAAGAAGGAAAATTTACCTTTTCAGATACAGGAAAGGGTACTCCCATAATTATTCTTCACGGGCTTATGGGAGGTTTAAGTAATTTTGATGGAGTCACTAATTTCTTTTCAGATAAAGAATATCGGGTATTGATTCCGGAATTACCAATCTATAAAATGTCATTACTAAAAACTAATGTTAAAAATTTCTCTAAATACGTAGCAGATTTTATTGATCATTTGGGCTTTGAAAAAGTAATCTTGTTAGGAAACTCTCTTGGTGGACACATTGGATTGTACTGCACAAAATCGTTTCCTGAAAAAATTGAGGCATTAGTTATTACTGGGAGTTCAGGATTGTACGAAAGTGCCATGGGAGGATCTTTCCCAAAAAGAGGAGACTATGAATACATTAAGAAAAAAGCTGAAGATGTATTTTATGACCCTGCGGTTGCAACTAAAGAAATAGTTGATGAAGTTTTTGATTCTATAAATAATCGAAATAAATTAATAAGAACTTTGGCAATTGCAAAAAGTGCTATACGACATAATATGGCTAAAGATCTACCTAAAATGAATACGCCAACGTGTATTATTTGGGGGAAAAACGACTCTGTAACTCCTCCAAAGGTTGCGGAAGAATTTGATCAATTATTACCAGATTCAGATTTATTCTGGATAGACAAATGTGGTCATGCAGCTATGATGGAGCATCCTGATAAATTTAATGAATTACTTTACAATTGGCTTTTAAAGCGAGGTTATTAAAATAGTAAATAAATCTTACCTTAAAATTTACTCCAAAAATTTGGAGCAATAAATATGAAAATTAAATCTGCTGAATTTGTAATGAGCAACAGTGATGTTGCTAAATGCCCAAAAGAGCGACTCCACGAATATGCATTTATCGGAAGATCTAATGTAGGTAAGTCTTCTCTAATAAACATGTTAATGCAGAAAAAGAGTTTAGCAAAAACTTCTGGAAGACCAGGTAAAACACAACTTATCAATCATTTTTTAATCAATAAGAATTGGTTTTTAGTAGATTTACCTGGATATGGTTATGCTAAAGTTTCTAAAAGCAGTAAGAAGGTTTTTCAAAAATTTATCACAGAATATTTTTCTAAAAGAGAGCAATTAGCTTTAGCATTTGTCTTAATTGATTGTAGACATAAACCACAAAAAGTAGATTTAGAATTTATGCATTGGATGGGTGAAAACCAAGTGCCATTTTCTATTATTTTCACAAAACAAGACAAAGTAAAGCCCAATGCACTATTAAGAGACATCGAAGCATACAAAGAAAAAATGCTTGAAACTTGGGAAGAGATGCCTAATTACTTTGTCACATCCTCTAGCAATGGAACAGGTAGAGATGAAGTATTAAAATTTATAACAGAGATTAACACTTTAATGACTCAGCAAGAATAATTATTCTCCTTTTTTTATTTCCACTTTTCAGCGAAATAATCACAAAAGTCTCGCATTGTTGCACTCATTTTTTCATCATTAGTTGCACGCTCAAAGGTATCGGACATTGCAGTTAATGTTTGATGAAAAAATATTTTCATTTCATCTAAAGGCATGTCTTTTGTCCATAAATCTATTCGCAGTGCTTCTTTAGCTTTATGATCCCAAACAGACATAAATATAGCTTTAGATTCCATGTTTTCAATTCCTCCATCTTTGGCAGACCATTCTAGTTTTTCTGGTATTTTATTCTCATCCAAGATTACATTAACATTGATATCTGATGTGTGTTTTTTCGCCATTATTTTTTAGGTTTGTATTTTGATTTTTTAAATATTTCTTCTTCACTTATAGTCAATAATTTATCGAGTCCTACATCGTTTTTATCCATGTATGATTTTACAATTTGCCAACCAATAAATCGACCCACCATACCCGGAGAGTCATTATCAATTTCTAAATAAAACTTTGAAAAAGGTGCTGGATCAATAAACCGACTAATTAGTTTTGGATTGGTGCTATATAAGTATTCATTTTCTACAAAATTACGCCATATTTCAGTTTCATTTTCTTGAATCCATTTCAATTTCTCTTGTGAATATCCGATTTTAATTTCATCAGACGTATTTGGCAGCCATAAATCTTTTAAATATAAAATTCTTCCGTAATAGATCATTTGTGCTAAAAATGTTCGACTTTGTATTTTTGGAACATACATTTGTGAATATATAGAGGCTACATCTGAAATTATTTGAGATTCCTTCATGTTTTCAACGACGTAACTTGGAATGCCTTCATAGAAAAAATGATCACTTCCTAAATAATTATCTAAAGAAATTACCAACATATTATCTGTGATAAATATTTTATTTCTATAGTCAACATCCGAATTTGCAGTCACCACATTTGGTGTTTTAAAATTTGAAAAATAATATTTTATGTGTTTAAAAAGACCTTCTAAATCTACTTTTAGTTTACGCTCAGACCAATACTTTTTCATTACCTCAACATACAATTGTTGTGTAAGAGAATCATTCATTTTCATTTCCCAAATAGTATCGTGAAATTTTTTAGGAAAAAAAACAGGATAATTTCTTTTTAAATTAGGAAGATCATTTAAATGAGCAGTTCCAAATAATTTATCAAATCTTAAGATTTCAACGTTGATTGGCACTTGCATTGATATCCTTTTCAATTCCGGTATCCTTATCACATCCAAAAAATAAAATAGTGGTTAGTAAGGCAAGATAAATTCTCATAAATAATTAATTGAAACTGTTTAGCTAAAATATATTTTTTTAATTTACATTTTACGTAATTTGCATTGCAAAGATATTATTTAAAATCAACATTATGCAAACAGAAAAAGTAGTAGATTTCATTGTTAATTGGCTCAAAGAATATGCTGAAAACACAAAAATGAATGGTTTTGTAATTGGAATCAGTGGTGGGATTGACTCTGCTGTTACTTCTACTTTGTGCGCAAAAACAGGATTACCAACCCTTTGCGTAGAAATGCCAATTCACCAAGCCAAAAATCAAGTTTCTAGAGGGAAAGAACACATTAAACAACTTAAAAAACAGTTCCCTAATGTTAGCGCAACAAAATTTGATTTAACAACTGTATTTGAAGATTTCAAAAATCAAGATGCTGATTCAAAAAATGTCAATACTTTAGATTTATCTCTTGCAAATACAAGAGCGCGCTTAAGAATGACTGTATTGTATTATTATGCTGGATTAAAAAAATATCTTGTTGTTGGCACTGGTAATAAAGTGGAAGATTTTGGAGTTGGTTTTTATACAAAATATGGAGATGGTGGAGTAGATCTAAGTCCTATTGCTGATCTTATGAAAAGTGAGGTTTTTGCGCTAGGATTTTTACTAAAAGTACCTAAGACGATACAATCTGCAGCTCCAACAGACGGACTATTTGGAGATAACAGAACTGATGAAGAGCAAATTGGTGCTAGTTATGACGAACTAGAATGGGCAATGAAGATGAAAGAGCAAGGTAAAACTCCAGATGATTTTAAAAACAGAGAACAAATAGTATTTGATTTGTTTTTAAGATTAAACACCATAAATAAACATAAAATGATTTCTATACCTGTTTGTAAAATACCGAAATACCTTACAAACATTTAGTAAATCATCGAATATATATGAATTTGAGCGAATTTTCCACTAATCTTTAATCCAT
>JGI20154J14316_10001350_pt1 | contig 21575 bp, 20 predicted proteins | sample COG_04_FD_14316 | JGI IMG/M metagenome (IMG submission 14316)
TAGATCACGACCACACCGCCCATTACAGCGGGAAACTGGACCATGCCGCCTTTGGCGACCTCATCCCCTGCCAGCGGGGCATCGGTGGCACCGAAGTCAACGGTCTTGGCTTTAATTTGCTTGATACCACCCGATGAACCCATGGATTGGTAGTTGATGGCCTTGCCTGTGGCGGCCTTGTAGCCTTCGGCCCACTTGGCGTAGATGGGCGCTGGGAAGGTGGCTCCGGCGCCAGTGGCGTCTTGGGCTATGGCTGTGATGGAGACAACCGAGCCGATAACAGCGGCTAAAAGGGGTTTGGAGAGAGAGATTTTCATGAAGGGCACCTTGGGGAGTGGTCACACAGAAAGGGGCTTGTTAACCCATGGCTGCAGTTTACGTCGGCTTTATGACCGTTTTGTGACAACCCGTTTCACCTGTCGCTGAATCCGCTAAAGGGTCATTTAACGCTCCTAGGGTATTCCCTTGGTGCTGGTTTGTTAATCATTAAAAATAAATTTTTTCGTTTAAAATCAATATATTTTATATATTAATTAAAGTAATTAATAACATAATTAGCGAGCCTCAAATCGTTGACCAACGCAGCGTCAATGCGTACACTTTCCTGTCCTAGACAAAACACAACAGGAGACGTTTGCCATGATTCCACCTCGGTTCGAATATCACGCGCCTACTTCCGTCGGCGAGGCCATCCAACTACTCAATGACCTCGGCGATAGCGCGAAGTTGCTTGCTGGGGGCCACAGCTTGCTTCCCATGATGAAGCTACGCTTTGCCGCTCCGGAACACCTCATTGATATCAACCGTATCCCCGAGTTGCGTGGTGTGCGTGAAGATGGCGGGAACGTCGTGATCGGGGCAATGACCACCGAAACAGAGGTGATCAATTCACCGCTCATCCAAGCAAAACTCCCCTTGCTAAGCGAGGCGGCCAAGCTGATTGCAGACCCCCAGGTTCGCAACCGCGGCACCATTGGTGGCGACATCGCGCACGGCGACCCTGGCAACGATCACCCCGCGCTGGCGATGGCGATTGACGCGTCTTTTGTATTGCAAGGCCCCGGCGGCCAACGCACGGTGGCAGCTGATGCCTTCTTCTTCGGTACCTATATGACTGCCCTTGCAGAAAACGAGGTGCTGTGCGAGATTCATGCCCCCGCTTTCGCGAGCGGCACGGGCTGGGCCTATGAGAAGCTCAAGCGCAAGACGGGTGACTGGGCAACGGCCGCGTGTGCGGTGGTTATGCGTAAGTCAGGCGACAAGATTACCCACATCCGGGTCACGCTGACCAACGTTGGACCAACCGCACTGCGTGCGCATGATGCGGAAGCAGCGCTGTTAAACAACGCCTTGGATGAGTCATCCATTAGCGCCGCGGCCAATGCGGCTGCGGCCATCTGCGATCCTGCCGAAGATTTGCGCGGCGATATCGAATACAAAACCGCCATGGCCGCCCAAATGGTCCGTCGTGCACTTAAAGCGGCCGCTGCGCGCTGCGCCTAACACTGGAGTCAACCATGTCCAAGAAACTTATTTCCGTCACCATCAACGGCCGCACGCATGAGAGCGCGGTCGAGCCACGCACCCTACTCGTTCATTATCTTCGTGAAGAATTGAACCTAACGGGCGCGCACATCGGTTGCGAAACCAGCCATTGCGGTGCGTGTACCGTTGACGTGGACGGTCAGTCCATCAAGTCTTGCACCCACCTTGCCGTGCAATGCGATGGCTCCGATGTGCTAACCGTTGAGGGGCTCGCAAACAAGGGCGTCTTGCACGCCGTGCAAGAAGCCTTCTACGAAGAGCATGGTTTGCAATGTGGCTTTTGTACCCCTGGCATGTTGGTGCGCAGTTACCGACTACTTCAAGAAAACCCCAACCCCACCGAAGATGAGATCCGCATCGGCATCAGCGGCAACCTGTGCCGTTGCACAGGCTATCAAAACATCATCAAAGCGGTGCAGAGTGCCGCGCGCAAATTACAAGAATCTTCCACTACCGCGGCTTAAATTCCTCGCGAAACCAAACTGGAGACAAGCAAATGAATGCACCAACCGATTCCGTTGAAGCAAGAGAACTCGCCCTTGCGGGCATGGGCCAATCACGTCTACGCAAAGAGGACGCCCGTTTTATCCAAGGTAAGGGCAACTACGTTGACGACATGAAGCTGCCCGGCATGCTGCACATGGACATCGTGCGCGCACCCGTGGCACATGCACGCATCATCAAAATTAACAAAGAAGCCGCTCTGGCAATGCCTGGCGTGCACGCGGTGCTGACCGCTGATGACCTGAAGCCACTCAAGCTGCATTGGATGCCCACACTCGCGGGCGATGTCGCCGCTGTTTTGGCAGACGAGAAAGTGCACTTCCAAATGCAAGAAGTGGCCATCGTGATTGCCGATGACCGCTACATCGCCGCAGACGCGGTGGAAGCCGTGGAGGTGGAGTACGAAGAGCTTCCCGTGGTGATGGACCCCTTTGAAGCGCTAAAGCCCGATGCCCCCGTCCTGCGTGAAGACCTTGCAGGCAAAGACACCGGCGCCCACGGCAAGCGTGAGCACCACAACCACATCTTCACATGGGAAGCGGGCGACAAAAGCGCAGCGGACGCCGCCTTTGATGCCGCTCCCGTCAAGGTGTCACAGCACATGTATTACCCACGCGTGCACCCCTGCCCGCTGGAGACCTGTGGCTGCGTGGCCAACTTCGACCCGATTCGTGGCGAGTTAACCACCCACATTACCTCGCAAGCGCCTCACGTCGTGCGCACGGTGGTCTCTATGCTGTCTGGCATACCCGAATCAAAAGTACGGATCGTTAGCCCAGATATCGGTGGTGGCTTCGGCAACAAAGTTGGCATTTATCCCGGCTACGTCTGCGCCATCGTGGCGTCCATCGTGCTGGGTCGCCCCGTAAAGTGGGTGGAAGACCGCATCGAAAATATCTCCAGCACCGCATTTGCGCGTGACTACCACATGGATGGTGAGCTGGCGGCATCTGAGGACGGCAAAATCTTGGGACTGCGGGTCAACGTGGTCGCCGATCACGGCGCATTTGATGCCTGTGCTGACCCAACCAAGTTTCCTGCTGGCTTGTTCCACATTTGCTCGGGCTCCTACGATGTCCCTGCCGCACACGCGAGCGTCAAGGGTGTGTACACCAACAAGGCGCCCGGTGGCGTCGCCTATCGCTGCAGCTTCCGCGTGACTGAGGCGGTGTACCTGATTGAACGCATGGTTGATGTCTTGGCACAAAAGCTGGGCATGGACAAGGCCGAGATCCGCTCCAAGAACTTCATCAAGAAAGAACAGTTCCCCTACACCAGCGCATTCGGTTTTGAATACGACTCTGGCGACTACCAAACCGCTCTGGATAAGGTGCTCACCGCCGTCGACTACAAAGGACTGCGTGCAGAGCAAGCCGCCAAACGGGCTGACCCCGATAGCCCAACGCTCATGGGTATCGGATTAGTGACCTTCACCGAAGTGGTTGGCGCGGGACCGTCCAAGATGTGTGACATCTTGGGTGTGGGCATGTTCGATTCCTGCGAAATTCGTATCCACCCGACAGGCAGCGCAATTGCCCGCATGGGAACCATTACGCAAGGGCAAGGCCATCAGACCACCTACGCGCAAATTATTGCCACCGAGTTGGGTATTCCATCCGAGGTGATTCAAGTCGAGGAAGGTGATACCTCCACGGCGCCTTACGGCTTGGGTACCTACGGCTCACGGTCGACGCCAGTCGCTGGCGCTGCGATCGCCCTCGCCGCAAGGAAGATACACGCCAAGGCCAAGAAGATTGCCGCACACCTGTTGGAAGTTAACGAAAACGACCTCGACTGGGAAGTGGACCGCTTCAAGGTCAAGGGTGATGACGCCAAGTTCAAGACCATGACCCAAATTGCTTGGGCGGCCTATAACCAGCCACCAGAAGGTTTGGAGCCTGGTTTGGAGGCGGTTCACTACTACGACCCACCCAACTTCACCTTCCCCTTTGGTATCTACTTAGGCGTGGTGGACATCGACCGTGCAACGGGCGAGACCAAAGTGCGACGCTTCTACGCGCTGGACGACTGCGGTACCCGCATCAACCCGATGATCATCGATGGTCAGATCCACGGTGGTTTGACCGAAGGGTTCGCCGTGGCGATGGGGCAGCAAATGCCATTTGATGCCCAGGGTAACTTGATGGGCAACACCCTGATGGATTACTTCCTGCCGACCGCTGTTGAGACGCCCAAGTGGGAAACCGACTTCACCGTGACCCCAAGCCCACATCACCCGATTGGTGCAAAAGGGGTTGCAGAGTCTCCTCACGTCGGGTCTATCCCCACGTTCACATCTGCCGTCGTTGACGCGTTTTCACACCTTGGTGTAACGCATTTGGACATGCCTCACAGCAGCTACCGCCTCTGGAAAGCGTTGCGAGACAACGGCGTCGCTCTTTAACCTTCAACCACAGAAACTGAACCAACATGGAAGTCAAACTCGACAAGCAATACCCTTTAGACGTCGATGCCGATCGGGCTTGGGCGCTGTTAAGCGACCTCAAAGCGACAGCGGAGTGCATGCCGGGTGCGCAAATTTTGGAGCAACTGAGCGATACCAGCTACAAAGGCGCTGTCAAAATTAAAGTCGGCCCGGCGGTGGCTCAATTTGGCGGAACGGTTGATGTCATAGAGACATCGGCGGAGACCAAAACCGTTGTCTTGCGGGGTAAAGGGGCAGATAAAGGGGGCTCATCGGCTTCCATGGATCTGTCGGCGGCAATTGCAGTTGATCCTGCAAATGCCAACCACTGCGTGCTCAACGGCTCTGCCGCTGTGATCGTGAATGGTAAGTTTGCGCAGTTTGGTGGCCGCATGATGGTTCAGGTTTCTGAGATGATTTTGGCGCAATTCGTAGAGAACTTTCGCCAAACCGCACTGACCTTGCCCACCGCTGGGGACGCATCGGCGCCGGCGTCGGCACCCGATGGTGCAGATGGTGCCCCGGCGGCCCCGGTCACCCCTGCATCACCACGCGTTGCGGTTGACAAGGAAATCAACGGTCTGTCCATCGTCTGGTCGCTAGTTAAAAGCTGGTGGCAAGGCATCTTTGGTGCCTCTCGCTAAGCATGACCCATCCCCATCATTCGTAATGGCAGCAACACCTGACGATCTTCGCCAAAGCCTACACCGCGTCGGCTATCTTGCCGACACCGACCTGAGCACAGCGGTCTGGCTCGCGGCTGAACTTGAGCGCCCGGTTTTGCTAGAAGGCGATGCCGGTGTGGGCAAGACCGCTTTGGCACAGGCACTGGCCAAGGCCTCCAACGCGACCTTGGTTAGACTGCAATGCTTTGAGGGGCTTGACCTGTCGCAAGCCGCCTACGAGTGGAACTACAGCCGACAACTCATGAGCATCCGTGCCCATGAAGCGTCCGGCGGCGCGATACGCACCGACGATGTCTTCGGCAGAGATTTTTTACTCGAGCGCCCGTTACTCAAAGCGATTAGCCAGCCGGGCCCCTGCGTGTTACTGATTGACGAAATAGACCGCGCCGACGAGGCATTCGAAGCCTTCTTACTCGAGGTGTTGGCGGAATACCAAATTACCGTCCCCGAAATTGGGACGGTGAAGGCGACCACGGTGCCGCAAGTCATTTTGACCAGCAACGGCACCCGCGAGTTGTCTGACGCCCTGCGCCGTCGCTGTTTGTATCACCACCTTGACTACCCCACCTTAGCCAGAGAGATCGCCATCGTTAAGGCCACGTTGCCTGATGTTGATAGCCAACTGGTTGAGGATGCTGTGCAATTTGTACAGCGGCTCCGAGGCGATGACCTCGCCAAAACACCGGGTGTCGCGGAGACATTGGACTGGATCAAGGCCTTGCACCGGATGAATGTGCATATCCTGGCCAGCGATATGGCGCCCCTACTCGCCACATTGGGCTGTTTGCTCAAAACCAGTGAAGACCATTTCATGGTCAATGCAGACCGCATGCTACAGATCATGGAAGGTAGGCGCTATGAGGGCGTGGCGGTAAAAAATGCGGCGCCTGAAGGAGCGGCATGACGACCCTCACCGCGAAGCCGGCGAGCGAGGGTATCGCCGGATTTGCCGCGCTTTTGCGGGATCACGGCATGATCGTGGGGCCCGCAGAGCAGACCGCCATGCTGTTCGCCATCGGCGCGTTGGGCGGACTTAAAGTCGGGGTGGTTCGTTCAGCGTGGCGCGCCATTGCCTGCCACAGCAGTCGCGACTGGCGTCAGTGGGATGAGCTTTTTGACCGCTATTGGCACCCTAGTCGTACGCGAGGGCAAGTAAAGGTCAGCGGCCAAACCCGCCCCAAACGTGATGTCCGTCAAGCCGTGCAAGCCATGCGCGATGACATGGATGCCGCTGCATCCAAACCCGGTAGCCGTGCGGCCAAGACGGCAGGTGACCAACCAGCGACCCAAGATGCCCCCGTCAGTGACGCACCGCAGGCCCAGGGTGGTGCTAGCCGCGCGGAGGCATTGGCGCAGCGAGACGGCCAAATGTGGCTACCCGAGGAGCTGAGCCAGCTTCGCGCGCTGGCGAAACAAATCACCAATCACCTGCGGCCCACCCCAACCAGACGCTGGCAAGCCCTCCACAACGGCCGCCGGCTGGGCCTGCGTCAGACCCTCAGGCGCAGCGTCGCTTTTGGGGGTGAGCCAGTTAACCCCGTCTGGCTGAACCGCCGCGTGGAGGCACCTAAGATTTTCATCTTGGTTGACGTGAGCCGGTCAATGGAGAGCCACGCGGCATTTTTTCTCCGTGTTGCACGGGCATTCGCCCAACAATCGCAGGCACGCGCTTTCGTTTTTCATACGCGCATCATTGAAATCACCAACCTACTCCAACGCGACTCCGCCGCCGTGCAAGAAAAAATCAATGCAGTGACCGCCGGCTTTGGGGCGGGCACCCGTATCGCCACTAGTCTAGAGGCCTTTACGCGGCAACACGCGCGCGCCCAGTTATCACGCAGTGCCGTGTCTGGGTGTTTTCTGATGGCTTTGACACCGACGAGCCCGGCGCACTGGCCGATGCGCTGGCTGAACTGCGCCAACGCGGCGCTCGTATTAGCTGGTTTCACCCCACCCACAAAGCCGCTATTTCCGCCGCGTTACAAGGTGGTAAAAAATACATTGACCGCTTCGTGCCATTAGCCAATTTGGCTGATTTACAAGCGGCAAGACCCTTGTTACGCTAAGCAACACACACAACGTGAGAACTGCACCATGAACCGCTTCGACTGGATTAAACAAGCCCAACAACTCCAAAGCAACCAACAACCGTTTGCGCTTGTAACGGTGTTGCGCACGCAAGCGCCCACGTCGGCAAAGCCTGGCGACAAAGCCTTGGTGACCGCAGACGGCAGCATCCATGGTTGGATAGGCGGTGGTTGCGCGCAGCCGACCGTCATCAAAACGGTGCGCCAAGCGTTGACAGACGGTCAGCCACGGAACATTCGTATCACGCCAGCGGATGAACGCAATGAGCGCCAACTTGACGACGTTTTGGAGTTTGGCATGGCCTGCCACTCGGGCGGCACGCTGGAACTGTTTATCGATCCGGTCTTACCGGCCCCCCAACTGGTCATCATTGGCGACTCTGCCGTTGCCCGAGCCCTCACGCAACTCGCACCGCGTGTTGGCCTCGATGTACAACTTATCGCCAACCACGCGCAGGCTAGCGACTTTCCTGACGCACGCCAAGTCATCGCGACGGACGATGTCGAGGCGCTAAGCGCACTGCACCTTCATGCGCAAGATGTGGTGGTGGCAACCCAAGGGCGCCGCGATATGCAAGGCTTGAAAGCGGCATTGCACCTCAAGCCCAGCGACATTTGGTTTGTAGCCAGCGCCCGCAAGGCGGGGGTCTTGCTCGGCAACCTCAAGGCCAGCGGTGAAGACAGTGACGCGGTGGATCGCATTGTGGCGCCAGCGGGCGCTCCCATTGGGGCCCAAACGCCAGAAGAAATCGCCTTATCCGTGCTCACCAATGTGGTTGCTAGACAGCGCGCGCGCGGCAAAGCCGACCAACCGGCAAGCGATGCCGCCAAAGGCCCTACGGCGTCATCATCATCGGTATCGACCACATCAGCGCCGCGTGCAACGTCAGGGAGTCGTGTCATCGACGCGATGGATCAGGCACTGGGCGGCTCTTGCTGCGGGGGCGTCTAATGGGCTGCATTCTCAAAGGTGGCGGCGGTTTGTACAGCCGCGTTGTGGTGGGTGCGGTGCTACTCGCCGCGGGGCAAGCCACGCGCATGGGTAACCGGCCTAAAAGCCTGTTGCAACTTGGTGGCGTCCCGCTGATTCGCCGTCAACTGATCGCACTCTCGGGTGCAGGGGTTGATGAGGTCGTGGTGGTTCTCGGTCACTACGCAGACGACATTGAGCCACTGCTGCAAGAGTTTCCCGTCACCATCGTGCGCAACCCCGCGCCGAGCGACGGACAAGTCTCTTCATTGCGCTGCGGCTTGGCCGGCTTAACCGGCAAATTAGACGCTGTCGTGGTCGCCTTGGCCGACCAACCGCTGATCAATGCACAAGACGTTAGCGCCCTGATTGCGGCCTATAAGAAACGCCCCGACGGTGCTCAGGTCGTGCAACCTGCGGTTGGAGATGCCATCGGCAACCCCGTGATGTTTAGTGAGGAGGTCCGCGAGGGCATTCTGGCGGGTGATGCCAACGTAGGCTGTAAGCAGTGGCAGCGGGCCAACCCGAGCAAGGTGTACCGATGGGCAACCGACAACAAACGCTACATCACCGACGTCGACTCGCCAGAAGACTTGGCGCGTTTCACCGAGCAAACCGGACACCAGTTGTCATGGCCGCCCGCTTGGGTGCCCGTCACGTGATCGCGTAAACCGACGCATGTTGTCACCAGACCCCCTACACCCCCTTTGGCACACGCCATTGGGCGTCTATCAATGGGAGCAAGCCGCCGACGTCAACCCCCTGCTCGCCCGGGTTTGCCAGTCCATGCGTGCAACCGACCCCAACCATGTGCCCGGTGCGCCGTTTTACGCAAGTGACGATAAGCTGTTACACCGCGTCAAGTTAACCGAGTGGCAAGCGTTCATTGCTTTTTTAGTCGACAGTCTGCGCCAAACGGTGGTGCTTGCCAATCAAGGCGTTTGGCCCACACAAGCGCCAGGGATGCGTATTGGCATGGAGGGCATTTGGTTTCAAATCGCCAACGGTGGCACCCACCACGACATACATACCCACGGCAACTGCTCTTGGTCAGGGGTTTACTGCATACAGGTTGACGATGCCGCTGCCCGCGCGCAACATCCCTCTTTTGCACTGCACAACGGCGTTACACGGTTTTATGGGCCTCACTTCAACCGCCAAGGCGGGGCCCACATGGACTTCGGCAATGCCTACCTCCAGAACGCCCACCTTGATATGGAGCCTATCCCCGGCCAACTGGTTATTTTTCCTTCTTGGCTCGCGCATCAGGCCATGCCGTATGCGGGACAAGACGACCGCATTATTATTTCATTCAACGCCAGCATCCACGCCGAGGCGGGCACGGATCAACTGCACGCCTACGGGCGGGGTTAATCCAACCAGAGCTGCATGAAGCGCGCCTCACCCATTGCCGGGTCCAGCGCATACGGCGCAAAGCCCAAACGGGCATAGGCTGTCACAGCAGAGGTATTTCCGGCCAGTACCTCAAGGGTCATCTTGCACGCACCGCGCTCTCGTGCAAGGTCTGCAACCCGGCTCAGCATGTCACCTGCGATACCCCGTCCTCGGTGTGAGGACATCACGGTGACATCGTGGATATTCACCAGCGGCTTGCATGCAAACGTTGAAAAACCCTCGATGGCATTCACCAAACCCACGGGCACCTCGCCATCAAAGGCCAAGACGCTATACATCGTGGGACGAGCACGCATCGCGGGCACCAGCGCCTTTTTAGCAAAAGGCGACAGCCCTTCACCCCCACCCGCCGGATCTTTGGCGTACGCATCCAACAGCGCGACTAAGGCGTCGGCATGCACGGGGTCAGACAGATCCGCTGTCACAATGCGAATCGTTGATCGTGGTGCGTTTTTTGAGGTCATAGATTATCCAACATGCAAAAGCGTGCAAATTGCCGCATGAGGTGGGTCCCTACACCAACGCCGCGAGTTGCTTGGCGTAGCCATCGGCTTGAGCCTGATCACGGGCCTCGACCATGATGCGTAACAGCGGCTCCGTGCCACTCGCGCGAATCAAAACCCGGCCCGTGCCGGTCAACGCCGCCTCTACCTCCGCGATCCCCTTTTTGAGTGCGGTGTTGTTAGCCCAGTCTTTCTGCGCAGGCGTGAGGCGTACATTAACCAAGGTTTGCGGAAACAGTGTTACCCCGCTCAGATACTGGGACAACGTTCGCCCTGAGCGCACCAAGGCCTGCAAAATCTGCAGTGCACTCACCAAGCCGTCACCCGTTGTGTGCTTATCTAACGCCAATAAATGCCCAGAGCCCTCGCCACCCAACAGCCAGTCTTTTTCGTTCAGTTTCTCCAACACGTAACGGTCACCCACGTTGGCTCGCACCAGCGCAACCCCACGCTCCTGCAGCGCGAGTTCAATCGCCATATTGGTCATCAGGGTCCCGACCACACCCGCAACCGGTTCGTCACAGGCAATGCGGTCCATGGCCATCACAAATAACAACTCATCACCGTTGTACAGCCGTCCCGTGCTGTCAACCAACTGCAAGCGATCCGCATCACCGTCTAGGGCAACGCCGAGGTCAGCCCCGTGTGCGCGGACGGCCTCTACTAAAGCGGCTGGGTGGGTTGCCCCGACCTCATGGTTGATGTTTAAACCGTCGGGCGCACAGCCAATCGCGATCACGTCCGCGCCCAACTCGTGAAACACCTTGGGGGCAATCTGATACGCCGCGCCGTGTGCACCATCCACCACGATTTTCAAACCCTTGAGGTTTAACGATGTATCGAATGTACTTTTACAAAACTCAATGTACCGACCTGCGCATCATCTAAACGCTTGCTCTTTCCGAGTTCAGCGGCACTGACCCACACGGGGTCCTCCTCTAAAGCCGCCTCCACGGCGCGCTCCCAATCGTCTGGTAGCTTGGCCCCTTCGCTACTGAAAAATTTGATACCGTTATCCTCAAATGGATTGTGACTGGCGCTGATCACCACCCCCAAGTTGGCCCGCTGAGTGCGCGTCAAATAGGCTACTGCTGGTGTGGGGATCGGTCCGAGCAAGAGCACATCCACCCCCGCAGAATTAAACCCAGACTCCATCGCGCTCTCCAGCATGTAGCCAGAAATGCGGGTGTCTTTTCCGATGAGCACCTGTGGGTGTTCGCCTTGCGCGCGCAGGACACGTCCGACGGCATGGGCCAGACGCATGACAAAATCAGGGGTGATCGGCGGTTGGCCAACACGACCGCGAATGCCATCGGTTCCAAAATATTTACGGCTCATAAGTGTTGCGTCATTTGTCCATGTGACTTCATTATCGCTGGCATTGCGCGTTGCTAGCAGTCCAAACCTTGACGGCATCACACGTTGCGGCAACGTCGTGCACACGCAAAATATTGGCACCGTAGCCCATCGCAATGGTCGCCGCAGCCACGCTGGCGTAGACCCGGTCAGCCGGCTCCCGATCCGTTATTTTTCCAAGGGAGGACTTCCGCGACCAACCCGCAACGACGGGGAAACCGAGTGCGCGCAGCGCTTGCTGTCCAGGCAACAGGGCGAAATTTTGCGCAACCGTCTTACCGAACCCAATACCGGGGTCTAGCGCGATACGCTCGGGGTTAACGCCCTGCGTCAACAGCGACTCTGCGCGCTCAATCAAGAAGCCCGCGACCGCACCGGGCATGGCGTGCGCGGCCTCGCTCATGGGGTGCGTCTGCATGGTCTCGGGCGTACCGTGCATGTGCATTAAGCACACGCCACACCGCGCATGTGCGGCAACAACAGACACCCCCGTATCGTTGTTTTTGCCATCCGCATCTCGCCAGCGAAGCGCCCAAACATCATTGATGATGTCTGCCCCCATGTCCAAAGCGGCCCGCATCACGGCAGGCTTATACGTATCAACAGACACGGGGACACCCCACGCCAGAACCGCTTTTAGTACAGGCNACAACCGCGCCATTTCATCCGCCTGCGCGAGCGGTGTNGCACCNGGCCGCGTCGATTCAGCGCCTAAATCCAATATATCAGCGCCNTCTTTGAGCGCTTGCGCTGCCCGCGCTATGCCCGCGTTGGTATCCAACACCCCGCCGTCAGAAAACGAATCGGGGGTCAGATTCACAATGCCCATGACTTTGGGTGTGGCCAGGCTAATGTCGAACCGGGTGGTTGACCAAACAAGTTCATTCACAATATCGGCGGGTTTCTATTTAAAGCGGTCACTTGATCATAGCGGCCTGACCGCCCTTTAAAGGCCCGCAACAGCGCAAAAAAACCGGGGCTAGCCCCGGTTTTTTGTGTTCAAGCGCACCCGCAGGGCCGTAGCGACTAAGCCGCTATGGCGACTACGCCGCGCTAGGACTGGGGTCAGTGGGAACCGCGCCAGTACCGCCGGTTGAACCGCCGTCATCCGGGATGGGCTTGCTCGGCTCTTTCGGAGCACGCGGCGGCTTGCCGGCCATGATGTCCTCGATCTGGTCGGCATCTATGGTTTCCCAATCCAGCAAGGCCTTGGCCATCGCGTGCATTTCATCCGTATGCTTCTCGATGAGATCACGCGCCAGTTTGTACTGCGCATCAATGATGCGCCGCACCTCTGCGTCCACCGCTTGCATGGTCTGCTCACTGATGTTGGTGGTCTTGGTCACGGAGCGACCCAAGAAAACCTCACCCTCATTCTCGGCATACACCATAGGCCCCAAGGCATCTGACATACCGTAGCGCATCACCATGTCACGTGCGATTTGGGTCGCGCGCTCGAAGTCATTGCTGGCGCCAGTCGTCATCTGGTTCATGAAGACCTCTTCCGCAATACGACCACCAAACAGCATCGCAATTTGGTTGTACATGTACTCGCGGTCGAAGCTGTAACGGTCTTGCACCGGCAGACTCATAGTGACCCCAAGGGCACGCCCACGGGGAATGATGGTCACTTTATGCACGGGGTCACACTTGGGCAGCAGTTTGCCAATGAGGGCGTGACCTGACTCGTGGTAAGCCGTGTTACGACGCTCTTCCTCAGGCATCACCATGCTCTTACGCTCAGGTCCCATGAAGATTTTGTCTTTGGCTCGCTCAAAGTCTTCCATCTCGACCAGACGCGCATTTCGACGAGCGGCCATCAACGCCGCCTCGTTACACAGGTTGGCCAAATCCGCGCCCGACATACCGGGGGTACCACGCGCAATCACAGCGGCGTTCACGTCTGTGCCGAGTGGGACCTTGCGCATGTGGACGTTCAGGATTTGCTCACGACCACGAATATCGGGCAAGGTGACATAGACTTGACGGTCAAAACGACCCGGGCGCAACAAAGCAGCATCTAGGATGTCGGGACGGTTGGTTGCCGCCACCACGATCACGCCGAGGTTGGTCTCGAAACCGTCCATCTCAACCAGCATCTGATTGAGCGTTTGCTCGCGCTCGTCGTTACCACCACCCAAGCCAGCGCCACGTTGGCGGCCCACCGCATCAATTTCGTCAACAAAAATGATGCAGGGCGCGTTTTTCTTCGCGTTTTCGAACATGTCACGCACACGCGCCGCACCCACACCCACAAACATCTCAACAAAGTCGGAACCAGAAATGCTGAAAAATGGCACCTTGGCTTCGCCGGCAATGCTTTTCGCCAGCAAGGTTTTACCCGTACCGGGGGGGCCTACCAGCAACAACCCACGGGGGATGCGACCACCGAGTCGTTGGAAACGCTGGGGGTCACGCAAGAAGTCAACGACCTCACGCACCTCTTCTTTGGCTTCATCACAGCCGGCAACGTCCGCAAAGGTAACGTTGTTGTTGTTCTCGTCCATCATGCGGGCCTTGCTTTTCCCAAAGCTGAACGCACCGCCTTTGCCTCCGCCCTGCATTTGACGCATGAAATAAACCCATACACCAATGAGCAACAGCATGGGACCCCAACTCACCAGCAGGGTCATGAGGAAGGAGCTCTCTTCACGAGGCTTCACATCGAACTTCACGCCGTTGTTGATCAGGTCACCAACCAAGCCGCGATCCAGATAGGTCGCGGTGGTTCGCACGCGCCGCTCGTCTGTGGTGATCGCGTTGATCTCTGTACCGCCGCCGCCCTCGGAAATGGTCGCGGACTTGATGCGCTTGGCCTTCACCTCGGTCAAGAATTCTGAGTAGCCCACGTTGGTTACGTTGGCAGCGGATCGCCCGTCGAACTGCTTAAAGACGGTAAATAGCACCATGGCAATTACCATCCACACAGCCACTTTAGAAAACCACGAATTGTTCAAGGAGCACTCCAGGATTGAGGAAGTAAAAAGGTGGGGTCAAAGACGGCAATCTAAAGCCCACCACGTTATTTTAGGGGTAACCGCCACGCCACTGGCCTAGACACGCCTATCAACCACACCGAATAGGGGTTTTCTTGCTATGCCGCCGGTGTCAGACCCCTGCCAATCAGAAAGGTTTCAGAGGATTTATAGCGTGAGCTTTTCGGCTTGAGCGTTTTAACGACCTTAAAGTGGGTCTTAAACAGGGCGACGAGGTCATCATAGCCGCCACCATGGAAAAGTTTGACCACCAATGCACCATCTGGTTTCAGGTAATTGACAGAAAAATCAACGGCTAACTCGATGAGGTGAGACATTCGAGCGGCATCCGCAGAGGCGATACCCGACAGATTCGGAGCCATGTCAGACACAACCACGTCGACTTTACGCCCTTTTTGAACACTTTCCAATTTGTCCTGAAGCGCCTCCAAAACGGCAGCCTCTCGGAAATCGCCCAAAATAAAATGGACGCCATCCACCGGTTCCATAGGCAAGCTGTCAAGCGCGACGATGTGGCCATTTAACGCGCCCGTTGCCGCACCATTGGGCGACAGGCGGCGACGCACGTACTGACTCCACGCGCCAGGGGTGCTTCCCAGGTCAACCACTAAGTCACCCGGGTGAATGAGGTGAAAAACCTCGTCGATCTCCTTCAGCTTGTAGGCCGCGCGCGCTCGATAGCCCTCTTTTTTAGCCAACTTCACGTAGGTGTCGTGTACGTGGTCGTTCAACCAAGCTTTATTGACTTTTTTGCTTTTTGTATTAATTCTCACGGAAATCCTTTAGGCGCATCATTGATAATTGTCCCATGCCCCAAATTAAACTCACCCCCGCCGAGCGTAAAGCACAACGAGCTGACGCACATCACCTAGACCCCGTGGTTCACATCGGCAACGACGGCCTCACGGCCAACGTCATCAAGGAAATAGATGCCGCGTTGACCGCGCACGGTTTGATCAAGGTCCGTGCGATGAACGATGACCGCGCGGTCCGCGGCGAGTGGTTGGATACGCTGGCCGAGCAATTAAGTGCAGCACCGATACAGCATATCGGTAAATTACTGCTCCTCTGGCGTCCCACCCCTGAAAAAGAAATCCCCGTTGTCGATGAGGACAGGATGCGCGGCCCACGGACGATGAAAGTACTGAAATTTAGCAAGCGTGGTGGGCAGCGACCTGAAATCAAGGAAGTGCGCGTTTTGGGTAATGAGCGCTTGACGGCGGGCGGCAAGGTCAAGCGGGCGAAACCCAAGGCCAGAAGTGTTAAAAAATCACCGGGGTTTTAATCAATGAGTCCAACGCCAGCACCCTCCTCTTCACCGGACACCAACCCCCTGCTCGCGCTGTCGGATAACGGCCTGCCGCTGTTCGACCAAATTCAGCCAGGGCACATACCGAAGCCATCGACGCCCTGCTAGCAAACGCTGAAGCCGCCATGCTCAAGGTGACCGAGCCCACGTTCCCGGCGGACTGGCAAGCGCTGTCTGCCAACTTGGACGTGGCCAACGAGCGTCTGGGTATGGCGTGGGGTGCCGTCAGCCACCTGAAAAGTGTCGCGGAGACACCCGCCCTGCGCGAGGCCTACAACGCAGCGCAACCACGCGTAACCGAGTTCTTCACCCGTTTAGGCGCCAATGAGACCTTGTACGCCAAGTACAAGGCCATCGATGCCCAGACCCTGAACCCTGCCCAACAGCAAGCCCTCAAAAACACCTTGCGTGGTTTCGTATTAGGCGGTGCCGAGTTGCAGGGCGCCCAAAAACAACGCTTTGCCGAGATTCAAGCACGGCAAGCAGAGCTCGGACAGGCTTTTGGCGAGCACGCCCTAGACGCAACAGAGGCGTTTTCACTGCTGGTACCTAGCGCCGACCTCGCCGGCCTCCCCGCTGACGTTTTAGAGGCAACAGCGCAAGCGGCCAAGGCCGATGGTGCCTCCAGCGGCATGCATAAACTGACTCTCAAAATGCCGGTGTATTTGCCTGTGATGCAATACGCGCAGTCCAGCGCCTTGCGTGAGACGCTGTACAAAGCCCACGTCACGCGCGCCAGCGACCAAGCACCCCCTGCTCAAAACGACCAAGACAACACGCCCATCATGCGTGAGCTCCTTGCGCTACGCGCAGAAGAGGCGCAGTTACTGGGTTTTGCGCATTACGCTGCGCTCTCCATCCATCCAAAAATGGCAGAAAGTAGCGCGGACGTGCTGCGCTTTCTGAGCGATTTAGCGGACCGCGCCAAACCCTTTGCGATGCGCGATGTCGCGGATATGCGTGCGTTTGCTGCTGCCGAGTTGGGTCTAGCAGACCCACAGGCTTGGGATTGGCCTTACATCGGCGAGCGCCTCAAAGAGGCGCGCTATGCGTTCAGCGAGGCGGCGCTTAAAAGCTACTTCCCAGCGCCCAAGGTACTCGATGGTTTGTTTAAGGTCGCCCAGACCCTTTTCGGCATCGACATTCGTCCCGATACCGCACCGGTCTGGCACCCCAGCGTTCAATTTTTCAGAATTGAGCGTGACGGCCAATTGATTGGGCAGTTTTACTTAGACCCACCCGCCCGTGACGGCAAGCGCGGCGGTGCATGGATGGACGATGTGCGCGCGCGCTGGTTACGCCCTGACACCCATGAATTACAAACGCCTGTGGCGCACATGGTGTGCAATTTTTCTGGCGGCCAAGACGGCCGCCCAGCGTTGATGACGCATGACGATGTGATCACGTTGTTCCACGAGTTCGGTCATGGCTTACACCACATGCTCACTCAAGTTGATGAGCACGATGTCTCAGGCATCAGCGGGTCGAATGGGATGCGGTCGAGCTACCCAGTCAATTCATGGAAAACTTCTGCTGGGAGTGGGATGTACTGCAAGACATGACCGCGCATGTAGATACCGGCGAACCCCTGCCCAGAGAGCTATTTGACAAAATGCTGCGCGCAAAAAACTTTCAAAGTGGCTTGCAAACCGTCCGTCAAGTGGAGTTCTCTTTATTTGACATGCGCTTGCACCAAGACGATGCCCCGCAGACGTCAGAGGGTACCGACATTCAAGCGCTTGCCGAGACCATTCGCAACGAGGTGGCGGTCATTAAGCCACCCGCATACAACCGCATGGCGCACACCTTTAGCCACATATTTGCAGGTGGCTATGCGGCAGGCTATTACAGCTACAAATGGGCAGAGGTGCTCTCCGCAGACGCCTACGCGGCCTTTGAGGAAGCATCCCAAACCAGCGGAACGGTTCTTGACCGTGCCACGGGTGAGCGCTACCTAACGGAAATCTTGGCCAAAGGCGGCTCTCGCCCGGCCATGGCGTCGTTCAAAGCCTTCCGGGGACGCGAGCCCAACATCGATGCCTTGCTCAGGCATCAAGGTATGGCGAGCGAAGCGGCCTAAGGTGCGTCGTGGCGCATACGGTGCGCCACGCGCTTGGGCTTAAAACGACAAGGTCTGAACGCCCTCGGTGGTCGCCAACAGGCAGGTTGTGGCTTTTTGGTGGGCGAAGACGCCCACCGTCACCACACCTGGCCATTGGTTAACCGCTGACTCAAATGCCAACGGGTCGCTGATCTGTAGGCCGGTCACATCCAAGATGATCTGACCGTTATCCGTCACCAATGGCACGCCGCCTTGCTGACGCACACGCGCCGTGCCACCCATGGCCTCAAACTGCGCTTGAATGCGTTGGCTGGCCATGGGAATCACCTCGACAGGCAACGGGAAGGTTCCTAACGTTGTTACCAGCTTAGAGGCGTCGGCAATGCACACAAACTGCGCGGATTGCGCCGCCACTATTTTTTCTCGCGTCAACGCCGCGCCACCGCCTTTGACCATGTAGCCCGCGTGATCGATTTCGTCCGCCCCATCGATGTACACGTCTAGGCGCGCAACCGTGTTGCTATCAAAGACAGCAATCCCCAACGCCTTCAGGCGAGCCGTTGACGCCTCTGAGCTGGAAACCGCCCCTTTAATTTGGTCTTTCATGGTCGCCAGCGCGTCAATGAACTTGTTCACCGTCGACCCCGTTCCCACACCAACGACCGTGCCCGGTTGCACGTAGGCCAGCGCAGCCTGTCCGACCTGTGTTTTTAATTCATCTTGCGTCATGTGCTTAGTCTCGTCGTTAACTTAAAAGGTTCTGGGACAATAAGGGAACCCAACGCCCGCTACTATTATCCAATGTCCTTACTCCCCTACGCCGTCGCACGCTGCGCTTTATTCCGCCTCGATGCTGAAACGGCACACGATCTCACCTTGTCTAGCCTGGCGGCGACGCAACATACTCCCTTGCGCATGGCCTACGCGCAAGCCAGGGTGTCTGACCCCGTAACGCTGGCGGGCCTGCACTTTCCCAATCGCATTGGTCTGGCCGCCGGTTTGGACAAGGAAGCGCGCTGCATTGACGCCTTTAGCCACATGGGGTTTGGCTTCGTGGAGGTGGGCACCGTAACCCCCAAAGCGCAAGCAGGCAACCCAAAGCCGCGCATGTTTCGTCTGCCACAGGGGCAGGCACTCATTAACCGCTTGGGCTTTAACAACCACGGGCTCGATGCCTTTGTTGATAACGTTCAACGAGCCCGCGAGCGCCGTCACATCATCTTGGGTTTGAATATTGGCAAAAACGCGGCAACGCCGATTGAACAAGCCAACGACGACTACCTCAGTGCGCTGGCAGGGGTCTATCCCCACGCCGACTACGTCACCGTCAACATATCCAGCCCCAATACCAAAAACCTGCGCGATCTCCAATCCGACGCGGCGCTGGACGGTTTACTAGGAGCGCTTTCCATTGCCCGCGAGTCGTTGGCAAAAACCGTCGGCCGTCATGTCCCCATCTTCATCAAAATCGCTCCCGATCTAGACGACGCACAAATCAAGGTCATCGCAGCCGTCCTCAACCGTTACGGCACGGCAGCGAATGGCCAAGCCAATGGGCATTGGGGTTTGGTCGCAACCAACACCACCTTGGCGCGCGATGCCGTCATGGGCCAAGCGCATGCGCAAGAGGCTGGTGGCCTGAGCGGTGCGCCCGTCTTGGACGCCAGCAACCGCGTGATCGCAGCTATGCGTGGTGCGTTGGGGGCGGGCTTTCCGATCATTGGAGTCGGCGGCGTGATGAGTAGCCAAGACGCCGTTAGCAAACTGACCGCCGGCGCCGATGTCGTGCAGATTTACACCGGCCTCATTTACAAGGGCCCGGCGCTGGTGCGTGACGCAGCCAACGCGATGAAGCGAGCCTGCGCATGATGGCCGCTGCGCTTAGGTCTCTAAAAGCCCCGCTACGTGTTCCGCCAGGGCCATGGAACTTGTTAGGCCAGGTGACTCAATACCCAACAAGTTGACCCAGCCAGCCACCCCATGTTGGCTGGGTCCATCGACTCTGAAATCGGGCGCCAACTCATGCGGTCCATGAATCCGTGGCCGTATGCCCGTGTAGGACGCTTGCAAAGCGCCTGAGGGTAAGCCGGGCCAGTAGTCCCTCACGGACGCCTCGAACGCCGCTGCAACGTTGGGCGTCGGCTCATACCCCAGCGTGCCCGCATCGACATCAGCCATCCATTGCAAGTCAGGACCAAAGCGTGCCTGTCCACCCAAGTCAAGCGTGAGATGAATACCCAACCAAGCATCTTGAGGTGCGGGGTAAATGAGGTGCTTAAACGGGGCTTTCCCCGTCAAGGAGCAGTAGTTGCCTTTGGCGTAGTAGGCGCGCGGCAAGTTAAATACGCTGGCGCCCTCAAACGACGCGGCCACCGAAACCGCCGACAACGATGACGCATTCACGACCACGTCAAAGTCCCACTCAGACGGGTGCTTCTCCCCTTGCGAGGCAATGCGCACGGTATGCAGCCCGCCGCCCGCTCCCAACTGACCACCCACCACCGTCGAGTCAAAGGCCACTGTACCGCCGTGCGCTTCTAAGTCCGCCTGAAACGACAACATAAGCGCATGCGAGTCAATGATGCCCGTGTCTGGCGAATGCAGCGCCGCNACGCACCGCAGCGCGGGCTCCATCGCGCAAGCCTGCTCACCCGACAACCAACTCACCCTAACCCCGTTCGCCAATGCCTTGGCTTGCAACATTTTTAGGGCGGGCAATTGGGCATCGGTGGTCGCGACCACCAGTTTGCCGCACAAGGCATAGGGGATATGCCGTTCATCGCAATAACGCACCAACTGCGCACGGCCTGACACACAGGCCTTGGCTTTCAGCGACCCCGTTGGGTAATACAGACCTGCGTGCAAGACCTCGCTGTTGCGTGAGCTCACGCCGCTACCGATCTGCCCGGTCGACTCGGCTACCAAGACCTGGTTTCCCGCCATTGCCAAGCGACGCGCGACCGCAAGACCCACGACACCTGCACCAATTACCAATACATCCTGCGACATAAAACCCTTATGTTCTGACTGACAGACGACCCCACAGGCCATCACGCGCGCACCAACAAAAAGAAACCGAACGCGCTCAAGCAGGAGTTTAAGTCGGACAGCCGCCCTTTTTTTGAGGTAAATCGCTTATTCATGGCTTGCCTGTAGCCGTGCGTCCGCCGGGATGCGGCACAATAGCCGGTTCCCCGATTGCAAACCATACTGCCATGACCAAGTCCTCTAAACGCAAGCAACCCGTCGTCTCCTTATTACAAACCATGACCGTTCTGGCCGTGTTGGGCGTCGCTGCTTGGTTTGTATTGCACACTTTTTTCACAGAGAAAGCGGTCGTGCCCATGCGCGTAGCCGTTACCTTGGATAACGAGTGCGGTTTGGTCGAGTCCGCTTTTATGGCCGTGACAGATGATGGCGCTAGCGCACTCTTTGACCGCGGCGTCGCCCAGTTAGAAACGCGTTCAGGTGCGCGCGTATGGGTGATCAACAGCGATAAATTTGAAGACTTTATCTTCGAGTCAGACAGGGTCATGGCGGCGCCAGAACTCACCATTGCAGCAAACTGCTCTTCCAGTGGCACCGCGGCAACGACCTTAGACGCCTTCAACAAGCAATTTAAGTCCGATAAAAAATAAACCGGCCCCATCACGGTCACACCGTGTACACCCGCACCCGCACCCGCACCCTCACCCGCTGCAGCGGCTAGGCTAGAT